>VOFG01000291.1_pt1 | contig 218000 bp, 197 predicted proteins | sample 5384171 | NCBI WGS metagenome assembly VOFG01 (sample SAMN12384726, study PRJNA508395) | human gut metagenome | isolation source: healthy gut F | host: Homo sapiens | reverse complement strand
AAACCACAACAAAGGAAGTATGATTGTTTCCGATCCGACGGAACTTGTTCAGCCGGGTGGCAACAATCATTCTTCCCGGTTTGTCCGGCTGTGTGTGGGCGCCTGTTTCATTCATGGGGCAGGCTGGCGCATCAGCGAATCCATCGGCGCGGAATCCGCCGGACGGTCGGAAAGCACCGCAATGTAGCGCGCAAAGGCCTCGATCATCTGCACGGTGTCGGCCTCGGAGACGAAAAGCGTGTCGGTGAAGTCGAAACGGTCCCAGTAGTGCCGGCGGAGATAGTCGCGCTGCTCGTCCGGAGAGAGTCCCGCGGGGGCGATGGCCGGGAGAAAAACCCGCGGACGGGATGCGGAGACCGCGGTCTCCTGCGAGGGAGCGCTCCGGCGGCGGCCGCACGCGGCGACGCACAGGGCTGCCAGGAGGATGATCAGGATGCGTTGCATGGGCATGGAGATTATTTATACGCAAAGATAGAAATTTCCGGCAACAATCGTACACCCGAAGGCTGCAAAGGCGACTTCCCGGCGGTTTTGCACGGTAGTTGCAACACCCAACAGCGACAAAAAACCAAATCAATTCATTATGGATGTAAAGAAAACTACCACAAGCACAGGGTTCAAATTGAGTGTTATGACACTGGCAATTATGAACGTGACTGCCGTAGTGAGTCTGCGCGGACTGCCCGCCGAGGCGGTCTACGGACTTTCGTCGGCATTCTACTACCTGTTTGCAGCCATCGTGTTCCTGATCCCGACGGCGATGGTCGCCGCCGAACTGGCCGCGATGTTCGCCGACAAGCAGGGCGGCGTATTCCGCTGGGTCGGCGAAGCCTACGGAGCGCGCACGGGCTTTCTGGCCATCTGGCTGCAATGGATCGAATCGACGATCTGGTACCCCACGGTGCTGACCTTCGGCGCCGTGTCGATCGCCTTCATCGGCATGAACGACACGCACGACGCGCTGCTGGCCTCGAACAAGGTCTTCACGCTCTGCATGGTGCTGGCCATCTACTGGATCGCCACGCTGATCGCCCTGAAAGGTCTCGGATGGGTCGGAAAAATCAGCAAATGGGGCGGCATGATCGGTACGATCATTCCCGCGGGCCTGCTGATCGTGCTGGGCGTCATCTACATTTCGACCGGCGGACACAACCACATGGACATGTCGCAGGGCTTCTTCCCCGACTTGTCGAAATTCAACAACCTCGTGCTGGCGAGCAGTATCTTCCTGTTCTACGCGGGTATGGAGATGATGGGCATTCACGTCATGGACGTGAAGAACCCGTCGCGGAACTACCCCAAGGCCATCATCATCGGTTCGCTGGTCACGGTGCTGATCTTCATTCTGGGAACCTTCTCGCTGGGCCTGATCATCCCCGCCAAGGACATCAGCCTCACGCAGTCGCTGTTAGTCGGGTTCGACAACTACTTCCACTACCTCCACATTTCGTGGGCCGGCCCGATCATCGCCATCGCCTTGATGTTCGGCGTGCTGGCAGGCGTGCTGACGTGGGTGGCGGGTCCCTCGAAGGGTATCTTCGCCGTGGGCAAGGCGGGTTACCTGCCCCCGTTCTTCCAGAAGACCAACAAGAACGGCGTACAGAAGAACATCCTGCTGATCCAGGGCTGCGTCGTGACGCTGCTGGCGCTGCTGTTCGTCGTGATGCCCTCGGTGCAGTCGTTCTACCAGATCCTCTCGCAGCTGACCGTGCTGCTGTACCTGATCATGTACATGCTGATGTTCTCGGCCGCCATTGTCCTGCGCTACAAGATGAAGGGCACGCCCCGTCCGTTCCGCCTGGGCAAAAAGAACGGCCTGATGTGGTTCCTCGGATGCCTCGGTTTCTGCGGCGCACTGCTGGCCTTCGTCTTGAGCTTCGTGCCGCCCAGTCAGATTTCGACCGGCAGCAACACCGTCTGGTTCTCGGTGCTGATCATCGGCTGCGTGGTGGTCGTGGGCGCCCCGTTCGTCATCTACTCCATGCGCAAGCCGTCGTGGAAAGACCCCGAGGCCGCCGCCGATTTCGCTCCCTTCCACTGGGAAGCGCAGGCCAAGGTCGCAGCCCCGAGGCAGCCGCATCTGCACAGCAGAAACCCGGTAGCAACAAATAACAGCCGAAGAAATGCCTCCGAACTCCTTAAACCCCCGCCGAGGCGGGGGTTTGGGGACGGGGCGGGCCTGCAAACACGGCGGAACGCCGTGACTACGGCCTGCCACAGCGGAAAGAGGATACAAACCATTTTACAAATTTTATAACATGATTCAGAAGATCGACAAAAAAGCGGTTCAGGATGCCGTGCAGATGGCATACGACCGCTGCAAAAACGAAACCGGCGGCAAAAACGCCGACTATATCCCCTATCTGGCCGATGTGCCGTCGAACTTGTTCGGCATCGCGGCCTGCCTTCCCGACGGCGACGTGGTGGCCGTGGGCGACACGGACTACAAGTTCGGCATCGAATCGGTGTCGAAGGTCCCCACGGCGATCCTCGCCATGAATCAGTACGGCGGCCAGGAGGTGCTCGGCAAGATCGGCGCCGACGCCACGGGACTCCCCTTCAACTCGATCATGGCGATCCTGCTGGAAAACGACCACCCCTCGACGCCACTGGTCAACGCCGGAGCCATCTCGGCCTGCTCGATGATCAAGCCCGTGGGCGACAGCGACGGCAAATGGAAAGCCATCGTCTCGTTCATCGCCGACCTCGCGGGATCGGACGTCGCGGTGATCGACGAACTCTACAAATCGGAGACGGCGACCAACTTCAACAACAAGTCGATCGCGTGGCTGCTGAAGAATTACAACCGCATCTACGACGATCCCGACATGTCGCTGGACCTCTACACGCGCCAATGCTCAATCGGCGTGACGGCCCGGCAGCTGGCCACGATGGCCGCGACGATCGCCAACAGCGGCGTGAACCCCGTGACCGGAAAGGCCGTGTTCAAGCCCGAGCTGACGCCCAAGATCGCCTCGATGATGGCCACCGTGGGATTCTACGAGCACACGGGCGACTGGCTCTTCACACAGGGCTTCCGGCCAAAACGGGCGTCGGCGGCCGAACCCGTCAGGGAGGGCGTCTGCAAATAACCGCCCGTGCGCATAACGAAAAGCTCCCGACACTCGGTGTCGGGAGCTTTTCGTTCGTCGGGACCTACCGCAGCCGGCGTTTCACCGTCGCCGGATTGCCCGCCGCCAGCGAATCGGCGGGAATATCGCGCACGACGACGCTGCCCGCCGCAACGACCGAACGGTCGCCGATCGTGACGCCCGGACAGACGACCACCCCGCCGCCGAGCCAGCAGTCCTCGCCGATCGTGATGCGAAAACTCGTCTCCACCGGACGGCGGCGGTCCAGATAGTCGACGGGGTGCTGCGGCGTATAGAGCTGGCAGTTGGGGCCGAGCTTCGTGCGGGCGCCGATCCTGACGCCGCCGCAATCGAGGAACGTGCAGCCCATGTTGACGAAGACCTCTTCGCCCAGTTCGATCCGCCAGCCGAGGTCGCAGTAGAACGGCTGCACGACCTTCGCCGAGGCGGGGATGCCCGGGATCAGCGCCCCGAGCGCAGCGGCATACGCGGCCGCATCGTCCGCCGGCGTACGGTTGAAACGCTCCACCCGCCGCCGGCCCTCGCGGAACTGTTCCGCGAGTTCGGCATCCGAAAAGTCGTACAGCCCGCCAGCCAGCATTTTTTTCCAGTTCGGTCACGATTCGGATCTGTTTTTTCGGATCAGGTAAACGAACAGAGCGAAGACCCCGCCCAGCACCGCGACGCCCGCTGCCATGAGCGGATAGTTGTGCGCCGCCCCCGCCCGGACGATCCAGTAGAGCAGACCGGCCGGCAGCAACACGCAGAAGGCGATCGTGAAGAGGAGGAACAATCCCGTAAAGAGCCTGAACGTCCGTCTGTTCCGCCGCACCAGCGGTTCCAGTTCGGCGATCCGCGCACGGTAACGCTCGGGCTCCTTTTCGGCGAGCCGGCGGAAGATCGCCAACGCCTGCGGCAGGTAATCGAGCATGTCGGGACGGTTGTGAAGCGACGCCAGCCGGCCGAGTTCATAATACGTCTCGCCCAGTTCGGCCTGCTGCCCGTCGGTCGGTTCCGGCACGGATTTCAATGCCGAGAGCCGTTTGAGCAGCTGCGTGACGTAGGCGTCTTCATCGCCCCGCTCCTCGGGCTTCGTCTCCAAAAGTCGCTTTTCAGACGGCGGTAGAAATCGTCGAAATAGTAACTGTCGTACTTCGGGCCGTTCTTGCGGACGACCTTGCGGATGTCGTCGGGCAGATTGTCGGGAAAAGCCGTGAATCCGGCCAGCATGATCGGGACGATATTTTTGTTCTTTTCGAGCGCATAGGCCAGTTCGCACCGCACCCAGTCCGCCGACGCTACGGCCGAAGGATCGACGCAGCGGTCGAGCGCCCCCTCGCTCAGGATGAGGATGAAGTCGCGGCACTCGTCGATGCGGCGCAGCAGCTCTGTGTCGAAATCGCCGTTGCGGAGCGTGTCGATGTCGAAACTGACGCGGTAACCGTCCTTCGTCAGCAGGTCGTAGAGGTGCTTCGCCGTCTCGAAACCGCCGCGGCGCCGGTAACTGATGAAGATGTCGTAGGCCATACCCCGTTCCCTCCGTCCGGTTACTCGATCTCCCAGTCGAAGCCGTCCTTGCGGTCCTTGACGCGGATACCTATGGCCGTCAGTTCGTCGCGGATACGGTCCGACGTCGCCCAGTCCTTCGCGGCCTTGGCCTCCATGCGCATACGGAGCAGCATCTCCACCAGCGGCGTCACCCGGTCGCGGCCGCCGCCCGCCGACGCGGCCTTCTCGTCGCGCAGACCCAGAATATCGAAGACGTACCGTTTGACGGTGGCCGTGAGCGCCGCCAGGTCGGCCGCCGTGATGCGCTGCCGCCCCTCGGCGATCTGGTTGATGATCCGCACCCAGTCGAAGAGCGCCGAGATGACCATCGGCGAGTTCAGGTCGTCGTCCATCGCCTCGCGGCAGCGGCACTCCAACTCGGCGGGATCGACCGTCGAATCCTCCGACGGGCGGAGCTTCGAGAGCGTCTCGACGCCCTTCATCAGACGGTCGAGCCCCCTTCTCGGCGGCCTGCAACGCATCGTTCGAGAAGTCGAGCGTCGAGCGGTAGTGCGCCTGCAACACGAAGAAGCGGATCGTCATCGGCGAATAGGCCTGGGCCAGCAGGCGGTGGCTGCCCGTAAAGAGCTCTTCAAGGGTGATGAAGTTCCCGAGCGACTTGCCCATCTTCTGGCCGTTGATCGTGATCATGTTGTTGTGCACCCAGTACTTCGCCGAATCGTGTCCCAGCGCGGCGGTCGACTGCGCGATCTCGCACTCGTGGTGCGGGAACATCAGGTCCATGCCGCCGCCGTGGATGTCGAACCGTTCGCCCAGATACTTGGTGCTCATGGCGGAGCACTCCATGTGCCAGCCGGGGAACCCGTCGCTCCACGGCGAAGGCCAGCGCATGATGTGTTCGGGCGACGCCTTTTTCCACAGCGCGAAGTCGCAGCAGTTGCGTTTGTCGGACTGCCCGTCCAGCGCGCGCGTGTTGGCCACGATGTCTTCCAGATTGCGCCCCGAAAGGACGCCGTAGCGGTGGTCGCGGTCGTACTTCTCCACATCGAAATAGACCGATCCGTTCGACTCGTAGGCGTAACCCGCATCGAGAATCTTCTGCACGAAGGCCTCCTGCTCGATGATATGCCCCGAAGCCCGCGGCTCGATCGAGGGGCTGAGCACGCCCAGCGCATCCATCGCCCGATGGTAACGCTCCGTGTAGTAGTGCGCCACCTCCATCGGTTCGAGCTGTTCGAGCCGCGCCTTCTTCGTGATCTTGTCCTCGCCGTCGTCGGCGTCGTGTTCCAGATGCCCCACGTCGGTGATGTTGCGCACGTAGCGCACCTTGTAGCCGAGCGCTTGCAGATAACGGAACAGCAGGTCGAAGGTCACGGCCGGACGCGCGTGCCCCAGATGAGGATCGCCGTAGACCGTCGGCCCGCAGACGTACATGCCCACACGGGGCGGAGCCAGCGGCACGAACTCCTCCTTGCGGCGGGAAAGCGTATTGTATAAAACGAGTTTCGATTCCATAATCGCTGAAATTTCCGCAAAAATAGGAAATATTCTCTACAATTCCGCGATTTGCGGAGGTCGAATCGAAATTTGCATCCGGCCCTCCGTGCCGTGCGCGCCGGCGAAGCCGGTGGCGGGGACGAAACTCCTCGTTCGCCACCGCGCCGCGAAAAAGCGGACGGAAAGCGGCGAAAAGAATTTTGCGATCGGCTTGCCGGTTTGCGGAATTTATGCTAATTTTGTCACAGAGAATCCTGCGAAATGAAGAAGTCGGCATTCATACTCCTCTTCCTGTTGGCCTCCCTTCCGGCATTGATGAGCCGGGGAGCGGAAGCCGGCGCGGCGGCCGCTTCCGACCTTCGTCAGACGGTAAAGAATTCCTCGATCTCGGCACAGCACTCCGACTTCGTGGCCACGGAGACGTTCCAACTCTCCGTGCCGGCTCCTTCGCGCGCCCTGCGCAAGTCGAACGAACGGTCGTCGCGTACGATCCACGAAATGCCGGTGCTCTATTGCGAACGGTACTTCGCATCCGTGCGCCACGACTTGTCGCAGTCCGTCGCTTCCTTACAGCCGGACGCGCACCGTCCGTTGCCGTCCCACAGCGCCGACTATCTCAAATTCGGTATTCTGGTCATTTAGCCATCCCTTTCCACTTCGACGACACGACACGCCCGCTCCCGAAGCGATCGTTCGTGTGTGCATCTACGGCTACCTGCGGGGCGGACTCCACCCGTCAGGCGGAATCTTGCGGGGCCGAACCTTCCCGACCGGAAGCGTCCCTCCCGCAGAGGAGGGGTTGCGGTCTCGGACGGAAACATGCGCCCCTGCGACAAATCCATTTTCACATCCATAAATACCGAACAGAAATGAACTTATCCTATATAATCGAAGAGACGCTGCTGATGGCGGGATTCACCTTCATCGTGGGAATCGCATTCGCCTACGCGCTCAAACTGACGACCTTCTTCTTCTCCCGCCTCAACGGGCACGACCTTCCCGTCCTGCTGCGGAAAAGCCGCATATGGGAACGCGCCTACCGCATGAACGTCGCCCACACCTACCGATACATCCGCTCGATCGCCCGCAACGACGACCCTCAGAAACGGCCTGCGGCGACGGACGCCTGCATGATCCGCACCATGCAGGAACTGGCCGAATACCATTTCGGTAATTCCGGAGAATCGAGTAAAGAAGACGGGAACATGAACGGTTTATACGAATTCCACCATGGAAAAATTTGATCTGAACAATATCTTCCAAGGCATTTCGACCCTGTTGCAGTCCGACCCGTCGATCATGTACGCCCGCATCGGACTGATCCTGCTCGGCATCCTGCTGGTCTATCTGGGACGCCGGGGCATCCTCGAACCGCTGGTAATGATCCCCATGGGACTGGGCATGGCAGCCGTAAACGCCGGCGTACTCATCATGCCCGGCGGCGTACAGGGCAATCTGTTCCTCGACCCGATGGTCACCGACACCGACCAGCTGATGAACATTTTGCAGATCGACTTCCTGCAACCGATCTACACCTTCACGTTCAGCAACGGACTGATCGCGCTGTGCGCCGAGCTGGGTACGTTCGCCGTGCTGCCGATCGCCTATTCGATGGGGTTGAGTCCCAGCGACAGCGCCTCGATCGCCATGGTGGGCGGGGCCGACGGGCCGATGGTGCTTTTCACCTCGCTCAACCTCTCGAAGAACATCTTCGTGCCGATCACCGTCGTCGCCTATCTCTATCTCGGCCTGACCTACGGCGGCTATCCCTACCTGGTGCGGGCGATGGTCCCCAAGCGTCTGCGCGCCATCAAGATGAAACCGGCGAAGAAACCGGTGAAGCAGTACAGCGCCGCGACCAAGATTTCGTTCGCCGTGGTGATGTGCGTGATCCTGTGCCTGCTCTTCCCGGTGGCCGCTCCGCTCTTCTTCTCGCTCTTCATCGGTGTGGTGATCAAGGAGTCGGGACTCAAGCATGTGAACGATTTCATCAGCGGACCGATGCTCTACGGTTCGACGTTTTTCCTGGGAATCCTGCTGGGCGTGCTGTGCGACGCGCACACGCTGCTCGACCCCACGGTGCTCAAACTGCTCGTCCTGGGGATTCTTGCCCTGCTGATTTCGGGCATCGGGGGCATTTTGGGCGGTTACCTCATGTATTTCTTCAAAGGTCTACGCCCTCTCGTCGATGTTCACGGCGCTCGTGGTGTGGCTCATGCTCAAATGGGAAGACCAGGCCGACGAACCCCTCGCGACGAGGTGGCTGATCCTGATCGCCTACCTCATGGGACTCTCGATCGGCATTCACATCCTCAATCTGCTGACCGTTCCGGCACTGGTCTACATCTACTATTTCCGCAAATACGCGACCGTGACCTTCAAGGGATTCTGCATCGCATCGGTCATCGCGCTGGCGATCCTCTGGTTCATCAACGGACTGATTATCCCCTACACGGTCTACATCGGGGCGATGGTCGACGTACTGTTCGTCAATACGTTCGGCCTGCCGGTCAACTCGGGCATCACCCTCTTCGCACTGTCGCTCTTCGCCCTGCTCGGGTGGAGCGTGTGGTACACCCACCGCCGCGGCCGCGTGGTGTGGAACACGCTGCTGCTGGCCACCACGATGATCCTGCTGGGATACAGTTCCTACGCTACGGTCACGATCCGCGCGGCGGCCAATCCCCCGATGAACAGCAACGACCCGTCGAATCCCCATGCGCTCTTCTCTGTGCTCAACCGCGACCAGTACGGCGGCCGGCCGCTGCTCTACGGCGCCTACTACTCGGCGCCGGTCGAAAGCGTCGTCGAGTCGACGCGCTACTACATCGACGACGAAGGCCGCTATGCCACGGCCTCCTTCCCCACGGGCTACACCCACCCGCAGCAGTTCATGCACCTCTTCCCCCGCATGTGGAACTACGCCAAGAGCCCCGACGAATACAAACAGTGGGCAGCCTACCGCACCAAGGTGGAGACGCTGCGCGACGAGCAGGGCAACGTCCTGCGCGACGAGAAAGGGCAGCCGCTGCGCGGCGAGGTGCTCGACTACGGCACGAAGCGCACCTACGACGACGGCTACTCCGAGCCGCGCGTCATCACGGAGCCGACCTTTTTGGAGAATCTCAACTAGTTCTTCTCCTACCAGCTCAACTACATGTACTGGCGCTATTTCCTGTGGAACTTCGTCGGCCGCCAGAGCGACATCCAACCCACCGGTTCGACGACGATCACCGACGGCAACTGGCTGTCGGGAATCGACGCGATCGACCGCATCTACCTGGGGCCGCAGGAGAATCTGCCGCGCGAAGTGGCTGACAACAAGGCGCGCAACACCTACTATTTCCTACCCTTCATCCTGGGCCTCATCGGGTTGATCTACCAGCTCAACCGCGACCCGAAGAACTTCCTGATCGTGCTGTCGCTCTTCGTGATGATGGGTATCGCACTGGTGGTCTACTTCAACACCTCGCCCGGCGAACCGCGCGAACGCGACTACGTTTACGCCGGATCGTTCTACGCCTTCGCCATGTGGATCGGGTTCGGGGTGATGGCGTTCAAGGACCTCATCGTCCGCCTCACCAAGCGCGACGACCGCACGGCCGCCGTGGCGGCGACCGTCATCGGTCTCGTGGTGCCGGGCATTCTCTGCGCCGAGAACTGGGACGACCACGACCGTTCGGGCCGCACCTACGCCCACGACATCGGCTGGAACTACCTGCAATCGACGCTTCCCAACTCGATCATCCTCAACTACGGCGACAACGACACCTTCCCGCTGTGGCTCAACCAGGAGGTCGACGGCCTGCGCCCCGACGTGCGCATCGTGAACACGAGCTATCTGGGCGGCGAATGGTACATCGACGAGATGAAGACCCGGGCCAACGAAGCCGCCGGCGTGCCCTTCACCCTGCCGCGCAGCAAATACTGGTACCGCAACGACTACGTACCCGTCTACGAGCGCGTGAACCGTCCGGTGGAGGCGCGCGAAGCCATCGAGTTCTTCGCCAGCGACGACCAGCGCACCAAGGTGCAGCTGTCGGACGGTTCGTCGAGCGACTACCTCCCCTCGAAGACGCTCATGCTGCCCGTCGACAAGCAGAACGTCCTGCGTTCGGGCATCGTCGCCGAGAAGGACAAGGATCTGATCGTCGACACGGTCTATATCAAGCTGTCGGGCGACTACCTCAACAAGGGCGAGCTGATGATCGTGGACATGCTCTCGAACTACGACTGGACGCGCCCGATCTACCTCACGCAGCCCTACATCTTCCAGAAGTTCGGGCTGGTCGACTACCTGCAATTCGACGGCTACGCCTACCGTTTCGTACCGATCCTCACGCCCTACCGTCAGGCGGGCGAAGTGGGACGCATCGACCCCGAATATGCCGTGCCGCTGCTGCTCGACGTCTTCCGCTACGGCAACCTCGACGACGAGAAGGTCTACTCCGACTACTTCACGCAGTACAACCTCTCGGCCGCCCGCGCCCGCGAAGCCTTCGCCCGCGTGGCCAAGGAGCTGATCCGCCGCGGCGACGAGAAGCCGAACTTCCCCGACAGCCTCGGCATCACCGAAGCCACCAACCGCGAGCTGGCGATCCGTCTGCTCGACGAGGGGATGCGCCGTATGCCGCCCGCGCAGGTGCGCTACACCTCGAACAACACGCTGCCCTTCATCGAAGCTTATTATGCGGCCGGCGCCGCAGACAAGGGCGACGCCCTAATGCTGGACTACGCCCGCAACCTGATGGAGTACGTCGACTATTACTTCCAGTTCGACGGCTGGCAATACGATTCGATCACCGACGCACTGGACGAGAAACTCGACCTGCTGGGCAACCTCTACTCGATGGCCGGTTACCTCAAACGCGACGCCGTGCTGACCGAGCTGAACGCCTACTACCGTTCGCTGGGCGTCACGGAGGAGGAGCTGATCCAGCCCGATTCGGCCCACCTCGACTACGAGGTCTCCCGACACGGCCGCGGTGAATTGACGCTGCCGTAGAAGCGATGCGGGCCTCGTCGAAAAAACGAGGCCCGCATCATTCGTTCCCGTGGACGTACCGCGTCACTCCCGCCGCGTAAGGAACGACAGCGCACGGCACTGCCCCCGGCGGCCGCCGCCGACCTCGCGCTCGACGATGCCCGTCACGACATCCGCCGCGTCGTGCCATCGGTTGGCGCGGAACTTCCGGCGGTAGGTCGTCAGGTGGGCGTAGAGCTCCGGCCAGCGCAGGTTCCAGCCGCGCGGCATCCGCAGCGTGTGGAGCGCCGTGGCCGAATTGGAGAGGATGCGCGCCTCCTTGTTGCCGCTCTGATGGAACCACTCGACGCGCACGCCCGGCGCAAGCGCCTGCACGGCCCGGGCGAAACCGCGGCCGCCGTTGTTGCTCTCGACAGCGGCCGTGCGCGTATCGCTGCGCAGCAACAGATCGGCCACCAGTCCCTCGGTTACCTCCATGCCCTCGCGCGAATAGACCAGATCGGTGACGTAGATCGTCCCGTCCGTATCGACGGCATAGGAGAGCGAGCAGAGGTAGTCGTCGCCCGTGTCGGCGGTGTCGGTGTAGTTGGCGCGGCGGACGATCTCTCGCGGCACGGCGTCGTATTCGGCGAACTGGTCGCCGTAGAGCAATCCTTCGCGCACGGAGGGACGCCCCTGGTACATGCACTCGAAACGCAGCGGATCGAGCGCCCGCTTGGCGTGGAGCAACGCCGCGTCGTGCCGTGCGGGCCACAGCGCCTCGCCCGCCGCACGAGGATCGATCGCGGAGGGCGGGGTCGTTTTGAGCGCTTCGAAATTGAGCGCCAGCCAGCCGTCGGCGGACACTCGTTCCAAATCCTCCCACATACGCAGTTCGACCACCGGCTCGCGCTGTCGCAGCATCCCGATCAGATCCTCTTCGTGCCAGCGCGTGAAGACCAGCAGCTCGCGTGAGTCGTTGTGCATCCGCGTGCGCACCACCGAAGTGTACCACTCCCAGCAGTTCTCGCGCACGAGCGGCGAATTGGCCTCCATGGCATCCTTATAAAGGTCGTCGAGCAGGAAACAGTCGACGCGGTTGCCCGTGAGCGAGCCCTCGCGGCCGACCGACAGCAGACTGCCCTCGTGCCCCACGATCTCGACTTCGTCGGCCGTGCGGATGTATTCGGGCGGTTTCGAGCCGCGCTTGATCGTCGTGTCGGGAAAGAGTTCGCCGTATTCGGCCGAGCAGAGGATGCGCTGCACGCGGCGGTTGAACTTCGACGCCAGCGACGCCGAATAGGAGGCGATGGCGATCCGTAAATCGGGATCGAGTCCCAGCAGATAGGCCGGCAGCAGCGTCGTCGCCCCGACGCTCTTGCCGTGCTGGGGCGGCATGGAGATCATCAGGCGGCGGACGCGCCCCTCGGCGAAGGCTTCGAGCACGCGATAATAGGTGCGGTGGAACCACTCCAATTCCAGAAACGGATAGACCGCAAGTGCATAATCGGTAAAAGAGATCATCGACGAGAAATGAAAAATTAAGAATTGAAAATAATACTTTGTCGAGACGTTACGACATCCGTCCGCAACACTGCGGCGCCTTAGCGCCGCGCGGGCCGAAGTCTCGCCCACAGAGCCCACTCCAAAGGAAGCACTCCGCAGTCTTCGTCCCGCAACGCATCGGACAAACAGCCCAGCGCTTCCACATCGTTTGATCTCCACATCGGAACCCTCAGAAACTAAACATTCCGCCGCCGGCATCCCCGCCCCCCCTACCGGACGATGCGCCGAAACCGCTCGGCAGGACGAGCGCCATTTGACCGAGAACAGGATAAAAATCCGGCAGCCTCGACATCCGGTCGAGGCTGCCGGCGGCAGACCTTCGGGACGACGGCCCCGACGGGCGGTCTGCACAGGAACCGGTTTCATCGGGCCGGGCGCACCCCTGTACGGACGGGCCGGACGAGAACACGGCACCGAAGGCGAAGGTCGGGAGCCGTCGCTCCCGGAGCGGGAACAGCGACCTTCGCCGATGAGACTACACGAGCAGGCAGGGCCGCAGTTCGGCGAACGAAAAATCGTTGGGCATCTCCCCGTCGGCTGTCACGGTGTGGAATTCCCACCACACGGGAACCACGTCCGTAAGCCGTCGGCGACACCCTTCGGGCCAACGGTCGTCGCTGCGGTAGAGAACGAGCGACGCCGTCAACCTGCACAAAAGGTCTCCCCGACCGCACACTCGACGCTTCCCGAATAGAAACCGCCGCCGCCGAACGCTTCGCGCAACCGGATCGCAATCTCATCGTAAAGTTCGGATGAAACATGAAACATGACAAGGAAAAGATTTTAAGGTGTTTTTTGTTTTTTATTAATAAATAGTTTAACTTTGCGAAGACAAATATAGGTTCAAATATTTGATTTTACAATAAAAAGTTCAATTATTTGTATCGATTTTTCTAATAAAATTATCATGAATCAACGGGTAAAACTGATACGAAAAAGAGCTCGGAATGACGCAAGAGCAAATGGCTCAACATCTTGGGATCGGGAAAGCCGCACTCTCGATGATCGAAACGGGCAAGGCGGCGCTCTCGTCGCGCAATCGCAACATTCTGGTTCAGGAATTGAACGTAAACCCCGACTGGCTCGAAACGGGCAAGGGCTGCATGTTCAACGCCGAACCCGACCTGACCTCCTACCTGCACCGCACGGACAACTCGCTGCCGTTGCAGAGCGTGCCGCTCTATTCGATCGAGGGACGGCGGGGCTGGTGCCGCTCTTCTCCGACCGGACCCAGACCAAACCCGTCAATTTCATCCACATCCCCAACCTGCCCAAATGCGACGGCGCCATATATATCGTAGGGGATTCGATGTACCCGCTGCTCAAAAGCGGCGACATCGTCCTCTACAAGCAGCTGCACGACATCGGCGACGTCTTCTGGGGCGACATGTATCTGTTGTCGATCGACATCGACGGCGAGGAGTACGTCACGGTGAAATACATTCAGAAATCCGATCGCAAAGGCTACGTGAAGCTCGTCAGCCAGAATCCCCACCACGCCGACAAGGAGGTCGAGATCGCCCGCATCCGTGCACTGGCGCTCGTCAAGGCCAGCATCCGGATGAACTCCATGCGCTGAGACCCGAACCGTCGGGCCGAACGGCGACGGATGCGGAGCTGCGTCTTTCGGTGCAGCTCCGCATCGGACATCGGCACCCGCAGCAATCCGATGCGGAATGCTGTTCCTCGCTGCGACGAAGAAGTCCCGGAACCTACGACACGCGAAAAGACGAACCCGCAAAAAGAGATATGCCCCGAATATTCGGGGCATATCTCAATTATTGCCGGACGGAGCGTTATTTCGCACGGACGCAACGTACCATCATCGAATTGGCCTGGCTCGTACCGCCGCTGGAAACCTTAGGCTCGCCGGTCGCGGTATTCGACCACGCCAGATAACGGGCCTTCCCTGCATCGCCCGCGTCCGACGACCACATCAGCGAGGCTGTGGGAAGCATCAGGGATGATCCCGTACTCTGTCCGCTCGGTACGAGGTAGACATCCTGCTCGCCGTCGCTGCACAACCGGTAGGTATCGACAACGAATTCCTTCGAACCTTCGGATGTAAGTTCGATCAATTCATCGGCTGTCGGCATCCGCCACGTGCCGGCGGGAGCCACCAGCGAGCAGGGATCGGTATCGCCATACGGAATGTCGGCATACGCCATCTCCGTCGCAGTCGGCCCATACACCACACCGCCATATTTCGGTTTGGATTCAAGCGGGTCAGGCAGGGCGAAACCGTACTGACTCTTATACTTGAAATACATTCCGCGCTCCTTCGGGGCTGCAAAGACATAAGCGCCGTCCCTGACGGTCAGATACCCTTCGCTCCATACTACCGAGTAGACCAGCGGTACGACCTGTTTTCCCTGCTTCACGGTCTTCTTCGTATCCACGCCGTTGACCCAGATCGAGAGCGTGCGCTCCTCGCCGGTATTCTCCGGAATGGCGATTTCGACGGTCGGATTCTCCTTCGAACCGGTGCCCGACCACTCGCCGCCGTCGCTGCCCTTGACCACGACGGGGAACGAAGCCATGTCGCTGTCGCAGGTCACGCTCAGCGTGAAGGCTCCGTATTCGGCCGAAGCCGGCGTATGGGAGACATAGAGCGCATAATCGGTCATTGCGGGCTGTACGAATTCGACGCCTGTATAGATATGGTTGACGAAGAGGCGCAATGTCCGGTCCTGCTTCGTATCGTTCTTCGGGATACCCACCGACACCTGCGGCCGGGCGTCCGTAGCCCCCGTCTGCGTAAAGGTGCCGTCGTCGCCCCATACGGTGACATCGTAGTAGGTGAAGGCACCCGGATCGGTCTCCACGTTCAGCGAGAAGGCCTTGTAATCGACCGTTTCGGGCAGGGTGTGCATGACGTACTTCGGCTGCGGAACGTTCCGCACGCAGCGCACCATGGCCATGTTGGTACCGACCGCATCGTAATCCAGGAGCGAATATCCTATCTCGCCGTTCAGCGAATAGATCACGCCGTTGCCGTGGAAATCGCCGCCCAAGCCCCAATAACCGCCGAACGTCGACTTTCCGACGGACGTACCGGTTTCGGTGCTCATGACACCGCAATAGGGCAGGAAGAGCGATACGCCCGTATAGCCCATTCCCGTAACGCCGTCCTGCGTGCGCTGTACGTCCTCGCCGTAGTAAAGTTCCGAAAGTTCCGCATAAGTCGGCATTCGCAGAGCGAGATCGATGAGGCTGCAAGGATCGACGCCTTCGTTCTGGGGAATCGCGTCGATCGCGATCTGCACCGGAGCGGGCGTATAGGCCGTCCCGGCATAGGTCGCTTCGTCCGACGGCACGCCGTAACCGCTCTCATGACGGAAGAAGAGGCCCGAATCCGACGGTTTGTCGGCCAGTACGAACCGGTCGTTCTTGACCGAGACATTGCTCTTAGTCCAGTAGAAACCGCCGAGCAGCTCCATGCCGGCCTGCTGCTTCGCCTCGACGACCTTCGTCCACACGGGCGTCTGCGACGCAGCGGCCGTCTCGAAGATCACGTCGACCTCCTTCTCCGAATAGTTGGCGCCGATATGCACGGCCACGCTCTCCGTGGGTTCGTCGACGACAACCGGCTCGCCCACCGCTTCGCCCACCGTCAAGCGGTACTGCCACGGTTCGAACTGCGGCGTGGCACGGGTCTCGATCTTCGTGCGGAACTTCACTTCGTAGTCGCCGCCGGCGAAGGGTACCGACGCGGGAATAGTCGTCGACTCGAACTCCGTCACCTCGTATTCCTTCCTGCCCGCCTCCTGCTTCGCCTCGACGATCTTCGTCCACACGGGCGTCTCGGCCACCTCGGCCATCTCCACGATCACGGCACGCTCCTCGACGCTCTCACTGGCGTCGATATGTATGCCGATCTTCTCGGTCGGTTCGGTCACCTCGACCGCATCGCCGACCGCATCGCCCAGCGTCACGCGATACTGCCATGCAACGAACAGCGGCGCAGCCGCACGGGTCTCGACCTCCAGCCGGAACAGCACATCGTAATCGCCGCCGCCGGCAGGAACCGTCGCCGGAATAGTCGTCGACTCGAACTTGGTCACCTGGTAATCTTTCAGCGAACCCTCCTGCGTCGCCTCGACGATCTTCGTCCACGTCTCGGCCTTCACCCCGGAGGCCATCTCGACCGCCACGCCGCGCTCTTCCTTGCTGCGGTTAGGCGGAATCGTAATCGCGATTTCGGTCGTGGGCTTCGAGACCGTCACCGCGTCGCCCACCGCGTCGCCGAGCGTCAGGCGATAAGCCCACGGTTCGAAGGTCGCGCCCGTCGAGCGCGTCTCCGTCCTGATGACGAAGGTCAGTTTATACCCCCCTTCACCGGGAATCGAGGCCGGAATCGTACTCGATTCGAACTGCGTGACCTGATAGGCCTGCGGTTCCGGCTGATCGTCGGTCTTGTCGTCCGAACAGGCGGCGAAACCGCACAGCGAAACGCAACACAAACAGCGCCGATAGTCTGAAATTTTTCATAGGCTTCAACATAAATTTTGATGATTGAAATTCATTTTCCCTCTTCCGCGTCCGGCATACCGCAGCCTGCGAGCGTCCCTGCCCGAAACGGAACCCGCCCGCCGTTCCGGACTCGAAAAGAGGGAGTTGTTAAATGTACGACAAATTATCCGGCCCGACAACGATATAAAGATATATCATAAAAACGCATCCGCTATCTAAACGGATAATACATCGGCCGAACGGCCGTTTTAAAGGAATATTCTCCCGAAAAGCGCTCCGCTCGTTCCGAATCGTAAGCGGAATAAGGAAGATCCGGTGAAAACCGCCCGTCCCGAATCCGGAAAGTTTCGGACAATCAACGGCTTCGGATCGCTTTCGAATTACGGAACGGACCTTTTGCAATCCGTGCGCCGAAAGGAAGTTCGTCTGCGGCAACCTTTCTCCGGCTATGGCATTGGCATGGCCGGAGAAAGCGCAATCCCATACATCTTAACGAAAAACATGCGACCCGAGCCACGCCCGTTCGCCAAATCCATAAAAACGAAATCTCGATAAATAAATATCGTGCTAAAAAATCGCAAATTTGCAGTCGGACGACTCATAAAGCCTTCCGAATAAATAAAAATAATCAATAATTATTTCTCCGTGGGCAGGAGGGCCGGACAGATTTCGGCGACCACCGCGAGCTGAATCCCGGTGACTACTGCGATGTGCTGGTGGCGATGAACCCCGCGGCGCTCAAGCCAACCGAAATGGCTCAAGCCGGGCGCGACGGTCATCCTCGACGGCGATTCGATCACCGAAGAACATCTCAAGAAGGCGGGATTCGCAACCCTCGATCCGCTGGCAGAACTCAAGCTCGACGAATACAACGTCGTCGTTCCCGACATCACCTCCATGACGCGCGAGGCGCTCAAAGAAACCGGACTCGACAACAAGGCCGTCGTCAAGTGCAAGAACATGTTCGCACTGGGCATCTGCTTCTGGCTGTTCGACCGTCCGGAGGATTACGCACTCAAATACCTCGACGGGAAATTCGCCAAGAAAAATCCCGCCGTGGCCCAGGCCAACAAGCTGGCCATAGCGGCAGGCTATAACTACGCCGCAAACACCCACCAGTTCGCCAACAACTACACCGTGGCTCCGGCTCCCCGCGAAAAGGGCACCTACCGCTCGATCAACGGCAACGTCGCCACGGCATGGGGACTGATGGCCGCCGCCGAAAAGGCGGGGCTGCCGCTCTTCTGCGGCTCCTACCCCATCACGCCGGCCACGGTGATTCTCGAAGAGCTGGCCAAACACAAGGAGCTGGGCGGTGAAGACCGTGCAGGCCGAAGACGAGATCGCCGGCATCTGCACGGCCATCGGCGCCGCCTTCGCCGGCAATTTCGCCGTGACGACCACCTCGGGCCCGGGACTTTCGCTCAAAAGCGAGCGCTGGGTCTGGCGGTGATGACCGAACTGCCGCTGGTGGTGGTCGACGTCCAGCGCGGCGGCCCCTCGACGGGGTCTGCCGACCAAGACCGAGCAGAGCGACCTCCAGCAGGCGCTTTACGGCCGTAACGGCGAGTGCCCGGTGATCGTCGTGGCGGCATCGTCGCCCAGCGACTGCTTCCACTACGCCTTCGAAGCCGGACGCCTGGCCATGGAGCACATGACGCCCGTGATCCTGCTCACCGACGGATTCATCGCCAACGGTTCGCAGCCGTGGCGCATCCCGCGAGATGAGCGACTACCCCGCCATTCAGCCCCCGATCGTGGACAAGGCTCCCGAAGGAGGGTTCATGCCCTATGTGCGCAACGAAAAACTGGCCCGCGGCTGGGCGTTCCCCGGCAAAGTGGGTCTGGAGCACCGCGTGGGCGGACTGGAGAAGGACTGCGTGAAGGGCTGCATCTCGCACGACCCGGCCAACCACCAGAAGATGACCGACACCCGCGCGGCGAAGGTGGCCAAAGTCGCCGACGACATTCCCGCACAGGCCGTCTGGGGCGATGCGGAAGGCGACCTGCTGGTCGTAGGCTGGGGCGGCACGCGCGGCCACCTGCAAAACGCCGTGAACGAAATGCGCCGCGAGGACAAAAAGGTCTCGCTGTGCCATTTCAACTACATCAACCCGCTGCCGAAGGGGGTGCGCGACATCTTCGCGAAGTTCCGCAGGATCGTCGTCTGCGAGCTGAACGAAGGACAGTTCGCGGCCTATCTGCGCCAGAACTTCCAGGAGTTCCCCTACGAACAGTACAACAAGTGCGAGGGACTGCCCTTCACGGTCGCAGAACTTAAACAGAAATTCGAATCCTTACTGAAGTAACCATGGCAGACTACAAATACACCCCTGCGGATTTCAAGAGCGACCAGGAGGTACGCTGGTGTCCCGGATGCGGCGACCACGCGATTTTGAGCGCCGTGCAGCGCGCGCTGCCCGAAATCGCCGACGCGCTCGACACGCCCCACAACCTGTTCACGTTCGTGTCGGGCATCGGCTGCTCGTCGCGCTTCATCTACTACATGAAGACCTACGGGTTCCACTCCGTCCACGGACGCGCCAACGCCGTGGCTACGGGCGTCAAGACGGCCAACCCGCGCCTCTCGGTGTGGGTCACCACCGGCGACGGCGACTCGCTGGCCATCGGCGGCAACCACTTCATCCACGCCATCCGCCGCAACGTCGACCTCAACGTCATCCTCTTCAACAACGAGATCTACGGACTGACCAAAGGGCAGTACTCGCCCACGACCAAGCTGGGCAAGATCACCAAGACCTCGCCCTACGGCACGATCGAGAAGCCGTTCAACCCCGGCGAACTGGCCATCGGCGCCAAGGGCACGTTCTTCGCCCGCACGATCGACGCCGAGGTCGAGCTCTCGAAGGAGTGCATGCTGGCCGCGGCACGCCATACGGGATGTCGGTGATCGAATGTCTGGTCAACTGCGTGATCTTCAACGATAAGACCCACGCCGACTTCGCAGCCGACAAGGCCACGCGCGCCGAACGCACGGTGACGCTGCGCCACGGAGAGAAAATGCTCTTCGGCACGAACCGCGACAAGGGCCTCGTGCGCGAGAACGGCAAGCTGAAAGCGGTGACCGTCGGCGAAGACGGATACACGCTGGACGACGTTCTCACGCACGACGCCCACGAGCGCGACACCACGCTGCACTCGATGCTGGCGGCGATGAAATACCCCGACATGCCGGTGGCCGTCGGCGTGATCCGCGAGGTGGAGGACACGCACGTCTACGACCGCAAGGTGGCCGAACAGGTCGCCGAAGTCCGGAACTCCAACCCGATCCGCTGCATGGACGACCTGCTCCACGCGGGCGAGACGTGGGAGATCGGATAAACGCGCAATCACCGATGAAAAACGGGGGCGGCGGACGACGGATGTCCGCCGAAGAGAAAGAATCCACAGACCCGTCCCAAAGAGCGGAAAAACCGGAAGTTACGATTTATAACCGGCCGTACCTGCCTCCTTCCGGCCACTCGTTCGACGACGGACGTACCGCTTCCGCCGCCGAAGAATATTCCGGCACGCCCGCTTCCGGCACGCTCGCCGGAGACGATTTCCGAGGCCGACCTCATAACGGCTCCAATACTTGCTATAAATCAATAAAATAACACCCAATCCCAAATTAGTTCCGATTACGAGAAGATACCGCGGGAGGGATATTCTCCCACGGCATTCCACCCCGTCCGCCGCCGAAATGCTGTCGACGCACGACGTTCGTAGGCCGGATGGATTCGGTGCCGGAAAGAAAACAGACGGAATTTCGTCGCACCGAAACGGGATCGTATTATTATTCGAAACTTCAAGGAAAATATTTTTGAAATTCTTGAATAATTTATATATTTGCAAATGAATGAATGGATTACGAAACCATATATAATTTCATTTCGTGCCTAAGCAGGATGATATTTTATAAATTTAGCATTTGTTTCACCCGTTTCAGTTACGAATCGTAATCAAAATCCGCCGAACCGGCCATTTCGCACGCCGGCGACGAACGATCGGGCGACAAGGTTCACCCTTTCGGAAATACATGACATCCGGCCGGGGCCGGCTGCGGAGATTCCGGCAGGCTTCGGCTCCTTCGCAGCGGAAAGAGCGGACTCCGACAACGGAAGGCCCAGCGGATACGGGCGGACACACGGCTTTTTGCAGGAAAACACGGATTCGGAGCGATCGAACGATCGCCCGACATCAGAAGACCGACAGAATATGAGTGAGAGATTGTACATTTTCGACACCACGCTCCGCGACGGCGAGCAGGTTCCCGGCTGCCAGTTGAACACGATCGAAAAGATCGAGGTCGCCAAGTTGCTGGAAAGCCTCGGCGTGGACATCATCGAGGCGGGATTCCCGATCTCCAGCCCCGGAGACTTCAACTCCGTGCTCGAAATTTCGAAGGCCGTCTCCGAGCCGACGATCTGCGCGCTCACGCGCGCCGTACGCAAGGATATCGACGTAGCGGCCGACGCCCTGCGGCTGGCCAGGCACAAGCGGATCCACACCGGTATCGGCGTCTCGCCCCAGCACATCTACGACAAACTGCGTTCGACGCCCGAAAAGATACTCGAAACGGCTGTCGACGCGGTGAAATACGCCAAACGCTACGTCGAAGACGTGGAGTTCTACGCCGAAGACGCCGGCCGGGCCGAACCCGAATACCTCGCCCGCGTGGTCGAAGCGGCCATTGCGGCCGGCGCCACGGTGGTCAACATCCCCGACACGACCGGATACTGCCTGCCGCAGGAGTACGGAGCGAAGATCCGCTATCTGGTCGAACACGTCGCCAACATCGACCGTGCGATCATCTCCACCCACTGCCACAACGATCTGGGCATGGCGACGGCCAACACGCTGAGCGCCGTTCTCAACGGCGCCCGGCAGGCCGAGGTGACGATCAACGGCATCGGCGAACGGGCGGGCAACACCTCGCTCGAAGAGGTGGTGATGGCACTGCGCTGCCACCGCGAACTCGACATCGACACGCGCATCAACTCGCAGCTCATCACCAAGGCCTCGCATCTGGTGTCGAGCCTGATGAACATGCCCGTGCAGCCCAACAAGGCGATCGTCGGACGCAACGCCTTCGCCCACTCGTCGGGAATCCACCAGGACGGCGTGCTCAAACACCGGCAGACCTACGAGATCATCGACCCGCAGGACATCGGGCTCAACGAATCGGTGATCGCCCTGACGGCCCGCAGCGGCCGCGCGGCACTGGTGCACCGGCTCGAACTGCTATGGCTTCACGACCTCACGCCGGAAGAACTGAACGCCACCTACGACAAGTTCCTCGCGCTGGCCGACCGGAAAAAGGAGATCCACGACTACGACCTGCTCTACCTAGTAGGCGACATCGACCGCATCCGCAAACAGTCGATCGCACTCAAATTCCTGCAAGTGACCACCGGAACCCTCGTTCCGACGGCTACCGTCGTACTGAAATTCGGCGACCACGAACGCATGTCGATCGCCACGGGCAACGGACCGGTCGACGCGGCCGTCTCGGCCATCAAGAAGCTCGTCAACGAGCGGGTCACCCTCTCGGAGTTCCTGATGCAGGCCGTCACGCGCGGCTCGGACGACGTGGGGCGCGTCCACGTACAGGTCGAATGCGGCGAACGCACCGTGCACGGCTTCGCAGCCCACACCGATACGACGCGCGCGTCGGTCGAGGCATTTCTCGACGCGCTGCGCGTGCTGAACGTCACCGAACGCAAAGAGAAGGAGGAGTAGCATGGGACGCACGCTTCTGGACAAAATCTGGGATGCGCACACGGTGCGCACCGAGGAGGGCGGCCGCACGGTGCTCTACATCGACCGGCAGTACATCCACGAGGTAACCTCGCCCGTGGCCTTCGCCGGACTCGCGCGGCGCGGCGTCGGCGTGGTACATCCCGACCGCATCACCGCCACGGTCGACCACAACATCCCCACCGTCGACCAGCACCTCCCCATCGCCGAGCCTCAGTCGCGGCATCAGGTCGAGACGCTGCGCGCCAACTGCGCCCGCTACGGCATCGAGCACTTCGGCATGGGCGATCCGCGGCAGGGGATCGTACACATCATCGGCCCCGAACTGGGGCTCACGCAGCCGGGCATGACGATCGTCTGCGGCGACAGCCACACCTCCACGCACGGCGCGCTGGGGGCCGTCGCCTTCGGCGTGGGAACCTCCGAAGTCGAAATGGTACTGGCCAGCCAGTGCATCCTGCAAGGCAAGCCGCGCGCGATGCGCATCACCGTCGACGGCACGCTGCCCTCGGGCACGGAGGCCAAGGACATCATTCTCCACATCATCGCGCGCATCACCGCTTCGGGCGGAACCGACCATTTCATCGAATTCGCCGGCGAGGCGATCCGCTCGCTCTCGATGGAGGGACGCATGACGGTATGCAACATGAGTATCGAGTGCGGCGCCCGCGGCGGCATGATCGCCCCCGACCAGACGACCTTCGACTACCTGCGCGGACGCGAACGCGCGCCGCAGGGCGAGGCGTTCGACGCCGCCGTAGCGCGGTGGCGGGAACTTTACAGCGATGCCGACGCACGTTTCGACCGCGAATACCGGTTCGACGCCGCCGAGATCGCACCGATGATTACCTACGGGACGAATCCCGGCATGGGGATGGCCGTCGACGCGGCGATTCCCGCCGACGCCGATCCCAAAGCGCTGGAATATATGGGATTCGATGCCGGCGAACGGCTGCTGGGCAAACCCGTCGACTACGTTTTCGTCGGCAGCTGCACCAACGGCCGCATCGAAGACCTGCGGCGTTTCGCCCGTCTGGTCGAGGGACGGCGCAAAGCTCCGGAAGTGACGGCATGGATCGTCCCCGGCTCGAAGGCCGTGGAGGCCGCCGCGAAGGCCGAAGGACTGGATCGGATTCTCGCCGCCGCAGGATTCGAACTGCGCCAGCCGGGCTGCTCGGCCTGTCTGGCGATGAATGCCGACAAGATTCCCGCCGGCAAGTACTGCGTCTCGACCTCCAACCGCAATTTCGAAGGGCGTCAGGGGCCGGGAGCACGCACGCTGCTGTCGGGCGTCGCCGTAGCGGCGGCCGCCGCCGTCAGCGGCCGGATCGCAGACCCGCGGGAGCTGTTCGGGTTCCCGCCGGACGATTGAAAACGAACGTTGCAAACGAACCTTTTCGATAAGCCGAGTGCAGAGCCGAACGAAGTTCGGACTATGCCGAGGCGAGAAAAGGAGGAAAGAAATTCAACCCTTTTCGATAAGCCGAGCGCAGAGCCGAACGAAGTTCGGGCTCTGCCGAGGCGAGAAAAGGTGCACGAATGTGAACCTTTTCGTTAAGCCAAATGAGCAAAACCGCACTTGCGCGAGCTATGCCGAGGCGAGAAAAGGACTGCTGAAAAACAAACGCGTAATACAATGGCTATTCCCAAATTCACGACCTTCACTTCGGGGGCGGTGCCCGTCGAGGCGGAGAACATCGACACCGATCAGATCATTCCGGCGCGCTTCCTGAAAGCGACCGAACGCAAGGGATTCGGCGACAATCTTTTCCGCGACTGGCGCTACGACGCCGAGGGGCGTCCGATCGCCGCATTCCCGCTCAACGACCCGCGTTACGAGGGGCGGATTCTCGTCGCGGGCCGCAACTTCGGCTGCGGCAGCTCGCGCGAACATGCCGCCTGGGCGCTGGCCGACTACGGCTTCCGCGTGGTGGTGTCGAGTTTCTTCGCCGACATCTTCCGCAACAACGCCCTCAACAACGGCCTGCTGCCGCTGCGCGTGAGCGACGACTTTCTCGCCGCGATCTTCGACGACCTGCGCCGCGATCCGGCATCCCGCTTCACGGTCGATCTGGAAGCGCAGACGCTGACCGCCCTCTCCGACGGCCGCAGCGAGCGGTTCGAGATCGACGCCTATAAAAAGAAATGCCTGCTCAACGGCTACGACGACGTGGACTACCTGCTGAGCATCGCCGACCGGATCGAGGCGTTCGAAGCCTCCCGACGATAACATCCTCACGAGACCAAACAACCTGCAACAACTATGGATATCAACATCGCTCTTTTGCCCGGCGACGGCATCGGCCCGGAGATCATCGCCGAAGCCACGAAAGTACTCGACCGCACGGCGGCGAAATTCGGCCACCGCATCCGCTACACCGAGGCGCTGGTAGGCGCCGCGGCGATCGACGCCACCGGCAATCCCTACCCCGACACGACCCACTGCATCTGCCGCGAGGCCGACGCCGTGCTGTTCGGCGCCATCGGAGATCCCAAATACGACAACAACCCCAAAGCGAAGGTTCGTCCCGAACAGGGGTTGCTGCGTATGCGCAAGGCCCTGGGGCTCTTCGCCAACCTGCGTCCGGTGACGGTCTACGAACCGTTGGTCGACCGTTCGCCGCTCAAAGCCGACGTGGTGCGCGGCACGGATTTCATCTGCGTGCGCGAGCTGACGAGCGGCATCTATTTCGGACGGCAGGGACGCGACCGGCACGACACGCGCGCCTACGACACCTGCACCTACACGATCGACGAGATCGAACAGGTGCTTCGCGTCGCCTTCCGGCTGGCCGGGACACGGCGGCGGCACCTCACGGTAGTCGACAAGGCCAACGTGTTGGAGACGTCGCGCATGTGGCGCGAAACGGCCCAGCGCACCGCCTGCGAATATCCCGACGTGACGGTCGATTTCATGTTCGTGGACAACGCCGCGATGCAGATCATCCGCCGGCCGACCGATTTCGACGTGATCGTGACCGAGAACATGTTCGGCGACATCCTGACCGACGAAGCCAGCGTCATCAGCGGTTCGCTGGGAATGCTCTCGTCGGCGAGCATCGGCGCGAAGTGCGCTCTGTTCGAACCCGTCCACGGATCGTATCCGCAGGCGGCGGGCAAGGACATCGCCAACCCGATGGCCGCCGTCCTCTCGGCCGCCCTGCTGCTGGAACACCTGGGCCTCGGAGCCGAAGGCAGGGCCGTGCGCAAGGCGATCGACCGCACCCTCGCCGCGGGTGTCGTCACCGAGGACCTCACCGCCCCGCAGGCCAGCGCAGCTACCGCACGTCGGCAGTCGGGGATTTCATCGCCGCGCAGATATGAGCGCCCCTTCCGGCAGCGACCGGACGACGGATCGTAATCCCAGAATCGGAACCGGCGGAGTTCCCGTGCGGCACGATCGGCCTAAAAAGGGTTTAACCGGTTCCGTACGCCGGTTACGGATTGTAATCAAACAAGCGGAATCGGAATAAAATAAAAACCTCCGTCGAAAACTTTCCGATTGATTGTTATGTTATTATATTTTTTTACGAATTAGCTTGGTAATGTAATTTTATATTCCTACTTTTGCTTCGTAACCAGCAACCGGATACGGTACATGCACACGTTGAACCATACATATATCCACGTCATTAATTTGCTGCTCGTCGTCACGGAATCATGACGGGAGAAGGGTGGTTTATATGTATATGAATAGACGAAGCCTTTCTCCCCCGAGAGAAGGGCTTCGCCGTTTAAAAGGGAAACACGAAAAAAAGGAGCCGTTTTCGTCAAGCCGAATGAGCGGAGCCGCACTTGCGGAAACCGCGCCGCGGCGGAAAAACGACTGTTGAAAACGAACGGACAACCATGAAACATCCACTCAGAAGCGCCGTGACGACGACCGGTCGTCGGATGGCCGGAGCCCGAAGCCTCTGGCGCGCCAACGGCATGCGCGAGGAACAGTTCGGCCGGCCGATCATCGGCATCGCCAATTCGTTCACGCAATTGGTCCCGGGCCACGTGCACCTGCACGAGATCGGCCAGCAGGTCAAACAGCGCATCGAAGCGTGCGGCTGTTTCGCCGCCGAGTTCGACACCATCGCCGTCGACGACGGGATCGCCATGGGGCACGACGGGATGCTCTACTCGCTCCCCTCGCGCGAAATCATCGCCGACAGCGTCGAATACATGGCCAACGCCCATTGCATCGACGCACTGGTGTGCATCAGCAATTGCGACAAGATCACGCCCGGGATGCTGATGGCCGCCATGCGGCTCAACATCCCGACGGTCTTCGTTTCGGGCGGGCCGATGGAAGCGGGCCGTTTCGGCGACCGCGACGTCGACCTGATCGACGCGATGGTGATGGGCGCCGACGACCGTTGCAGCGACGAGGAGGCGGCACGCATCGAACGCTGCGCCTGCCCGGGCTGCGGGTCGTGTTCGGGGATGTTCACCGCCAACTCGATGAACTGCCTCACCGAAGCGCTGGGACTCTCGCTGCCGGGCAACGGCACGATCGTCGCCACGCACGTCGCGCGCCGCCGGCTGTTCGAAGAGGCCGCCGCGCTCATCGTCCGCAACGCCGAACGCTACTACTTCGAAGGCGACGACTCGCTGCTGCCGCGCTCGATCGCCACGAAGGCGGCCTTCGAGAACGCCATGTCGCTCGATATCGCCATGGGCGGCTCGACGAATACCGTGCTGCACCTGCTGGCGGTTGCTCAAGAGGCCGGCGTGGATTTCACGATGAGCGACATCGACCGCCTCTCGCGCAAAATGGTACCGTGCTGTGCAAGGTCGCACCCAACTCGCACTACCATATTCAGGATGTCAACCGCGCCGGAGGCATCCTCTCGATCCTGGGAGAACTCGACCGCGCGAAACTCGTCGACACCTCCGTGCGGCGGATCGACGGCCGCACGCTGGGCGAGGCGATCGCCGCCTGCGACCTGCGCAGCGCGACGGTGGGCGACGACGCCCTCGGCCGCTGGCGAAGCGCCCCCGCCGGCAAGGGCGACCGGCAGCTGGGCGTACAGGACACCCGCTACGAAACGCTCGACACCGACCGCGCGGCGGGCTGCATCCGCGACACGGAGCACGCCTATTTCCGCGACGGAGGGCTGGCCGTGCTGACGGGCAACATCGCCCGCTGCGGCTGCGTCGTCAAGACCGCCGGCGTCGACGAAAAACTGCTGATCTTCCGCGGGCCGGCCCGCGTCTACGAATCGCAGGAGCAGGCCATGGAGGGGATTCTCGGCGACGAGGTACGGCCGGGCGAGGTAGTCGTCATCCGCTACGAAGGGCCCAAAGGCGGCCCCGGAATGCAGGAGATGCTCTACCCCACCTCCTACCTCAAATCGAAACGGCTCGACAAGGTATGCGCGCTCGTGACCGACGGACGTTTCTCGGGCGGCACGTCGGGGCTTTCGATCGGGCACGTATCGCCCGAAGCCGCCGCAGGCGGCGAGATCGCCATCGTGCGCACGGGCGATCCGATCGAGATCGACATTCCCAACCGTTCGATCCGGCTGCTGGTCGACGAACGGGAGATCGCCGCGCGCAAGGCCGCCGTGAAACGGTATGCGCCGGCCGCACGCGAACGCCGCGTCCCGACCTCGCTGCGCGCCTACGCCCTGCTGGTCAGCTCGGCAGACAAGGGCGCCGTGCGCCTGATCGATACACCCGACAACGCATAAAACCGATTGGATATGAATACGACCGAACCCTTCCGACCCGAAGAACGGCAAACGGCCGAAGCGCCGCTGCTCACCGGATCGCAAGCCCTGATCGAATCGTTTCTGCGCGAAGGCGTCGAGACCCTCTTCGGCTATCCCGGCGGCGCGATCATCCCCGTCTACGACGCGCTCTACGACTATCGCGACCGGCTGCGCCACATCCTCGTGCGCCACGAGCAAGGCGCCGTCCACGCCGCGCAGGGCTATGCCCGCGTAAGCGGCCGCGTGGGCGTCTGCCTGGTCACCTCCGGCCCGGGTGCGACGAACACCGTGACCGGACTGGCCGACGCGCTGATGGACTCCACGCCGCTGGTGCTCGTCACCGGACAGGTAGGTTCGACACTGCTGGGAACCGACGCCTTTCAGGAGACCAACTTCGTCGGGATCACGCAGGCTGTCACGAAATGGAACTGCCAGGTCAAATACCCCGAAGAGATTCCGGCGGCCATCGCCAAAGCCTTCTACATCGCCCGTTCGGGGCGCCCGGGCCCCGTCGTAGTCGACATCACCAAGGACGCCCAATGCGCGACGGCGCCCTTCCGCTACGAACGGATCACCTCGATCCGCAGCTACGCACCCACCCTTACGCCCGACGCAAGACGCATCGAGGAAGCGGCGCGGCTCATCGACGAAGCCCGGCGGCCGCTGGCGATGATCGGCCAGGGAGCGATCCTGGGCAACGCCGAAGCCGAACTGCGGGCCTTTCTCGATCGCAGCGGCATGCCGGCCGCCTCGACGCTGCTGGGCCTCTCGGCGCTGCCGAGCGACGACCCCCGCAACGTGGGAATGCTGGGGATGCACGGCAACTACGGCCCCAACATCAAAAACAAGGAGTGCGACCTGCTCGTCGCCGTCGGAATGCGTTTCGACGACCGCGTAACGGGCGACCCCGCCGCCTTCGGCCCCAACGCCCGGATCATCCATATGGAGATCGACCCCTCCGAAATCGACAAAATCGTCCATGCCGACGTGCCCCTCGTGGGCGACGTCAAGCGTACGCTCCCGCTGCTGACCGAACGCATCCGCCCGCGCGACCACAGCGCATGGATCGAGGAGTTCTGCGCCTGCGACCGCATCGAGTACGAGCGTGTGGTGCGGCGGGCGATCCGTCCCGACGGAGGGCGCATCCGCATGGGCGAGGCGGTCGACGCCGTGGCACGCGCCTACGACCGCGACGCGGTGCTGGTGACCGACGTGGGGCAGCAGCAGATGTTCGCCGCCCGCTACTTCGGGTTCCGCCGCAGCCGCAGCGTCGTCACGTCGGGCGGTCTGGGAACCATGGGGTTCGGCCTCCCGGCCGCCATCGGCGCCAAGCTGGGCGCTCCCGACCGCGAGGTCGTCCTCTTCGCGGGCGACGGCGGGCTGCAAATGACCATTCAAGAATTGGCGACGATTTTCCAGTCGCACGTCTGCGTGAAGATCGTCCTGCTCAACAACTCCTTCCTGGGCATGGTGCGCCAGTGGCAGGAACTTTTCTACGACCGCCGCTACTCGTCGACCGAGATGGTCAACCCCGATTTCGGGTTGATCGCCCGCGCCAACGGAATCGAATACCGCTGCGTCGAGCGGCGCGGGGAGCTGCCGCAGGCCGTCGCCGCCATGAAGGCCCATGCGGGCGCCTATCTGCTCGAAGTGCGGGTCGAAAACGAGGAAAACGTCTTCCCGATGGTTCCGGCCGGCGCTCCGGTCTCGGACATCCGGCTCGAATAACAACGACAGTATGGAACAGGAATACATCATCACCGTCTTTTCGGAGAACAAGGTGGGTCTGTTGAGCCAGATCACCACGGTCTTCACCTGCCGCAACGTCAATATCGAGAGTCTGACCACCTCCGAATCGGCGCTCGCGGGCATCCACAAATTCACGATCGTCGTGCGCACCGATCCCGAAAAGATCGAAAAGCTCGCACGACAGGTCGAAAAGCGCATCGACGTGCTCAAAGTCTTCGTCTTCACCTCCGACGAAGTGGTGCAGCAGGAGATCGCCCTTTATAAAGTCATGCGCAGCCGCAACGTCGAACAGCTCGTCCGCCGGCACAACGTGCGTATCCTCGAAATCGACGACGACTACATCGTCGTCGAAAAGACCGGCTACAAGAGCGAAACGCGCGAACTGTTCGAACTGCTGCAACCCTACGGCGTACAGCAGTTCGTGCGCAGCGGCACGGTGGCGATCGTCAAATCGCGGCGCGAACTGCTCAACGAATATCTCGAAGAACTCGCACGAAACGACAGAAAACTTTCATAAAAAACAGTTACGACTATGGCACAGATCAATTTCGGCGGTGTAAACGAAACCGTCGTCACCCGCGAAGAGTTTCCATTGGAGAAGGCACGCAAAGTCCTCGAAAACGAGACGATCGCCGTCATCGGCTACGGCGTACAGGGCCCCGGACAGTCGCTCAACCTGCGCGACAACGGCTTCAACGTCATCGTAGGCCAGCGCGAGGGCACCCGCAGTTGGGAACGGGCCGTCGCCGACGGCTGGGTACCGGGGCAGACGCTCTTCGGCATCGAGGAGGCGGCCGAGCGCGGCACGATCATCCAGTACCTGCTCTCCGACGCAGGCCAGATCGCCGTGTGGCTCGCGCTCCGCAAACACCTCACGGCCGGCAAGGCACTCTACTTCTCGCACGGGTTCGGCATCACCTACAAGGAGCGCACGGGCATCGTCCCGCCGGCCGACGTGGACGTGATCCTGATCGCCCCCAAGGGATCGGGCACCTCGCTGCGGCGGATGTTCCTCGAAGGACGCGGTCTCAATTCGAGTTTCGCCGTCTTCCAGGATGCGACGGGACACGCCTTCGAGCGCGTGGTGGCCCTCGGCATCGGCGTCGGTTCGGGTTATCTCTTCGAGACCGACTTCAAACGCGAGGTCTACTCCGACCTGACGGGCGAGCGCGGCACGCTCATGGGCGCCATCCAGGGGCATCTTCGCCGCCCAGTACGAGACGCTGCGCACACACGGCCACACCCCTCGGAGGCCTTCAACGAGACGGTCGAGGAGCTCACGCAGTCGCTCATGCCGCTCGTGGCCGAAAACGGCATGGACTGGATGTATGCCAACTGCTCGACCACGGCGCAGCGCGGCGCGCTCGACTGGTGGAAACGCTTCCGAGACGCTGCGAAACCCGTCTTCGAACAGCTCTACGAAGAGGTGGCCACCGGTCGCGAGGCACAGCGGTCGATCGACCTGAACAGCAAGCCCGACTACCGCCAGAAGCTCGAAGAGGAGTTGCGCGAACTGCGTGAAAGCGAAATGTGGCAGGCCGGCGCCGTCGTGCGCAAGCTGCGCCCCGAAAACAACTAAAACCTACTGTTATGTGCGGCTTTGTCGGAGTGTTCGAAATCGGACGAAACGGTGAGAACCTGCGTGCGCAGGTGCTGCGGATGTCGGGAAAAATCCGGCATCGAGGGCCCGATTGGTCGGGCATCTACTGCGGCCCGCGCGCCGTGCTCTCTCACGAACGCCTCTCGATCGTCGACCCGCAGTCGGGCGGGCAACCCCTTTACAGCCCCGACGGCAGGCTGGTGCTGGCCGTCAACGGCGAGATCTACAACCACCGCGAACTGCGGCGCGAGCTGGCCGGCGAGTACGACTTCCGCACCGGTTCGGACTGCGAGGTGATCCTCCCGCTCTACCGCAAATACGGCGCGGGGCTGCTCGACCGGCTCAACGGCATCTTCGCCTTCGCGCTCTACGACATCGAGCGCGACGAGTACCTCATCGCCCGCGACCCCGTCGGCGTCATTCCGCTCTACATCGGCTGGGATGCCGACGAACGGTGCTACGTCGCATCGGAGTTGAAGGCGCTCGAAGGGGTGTGCAACGTCATCCGCCCCTTCGAGCCGGGGTACTACCGGTGGAGCCGCGAGGGGAAGACGACGCGCTGGTACACGCGCGACTGGTTCGACTACGAAGCCGTCGAGCAGGGCGACGCCGACCCTGCCGCGCTGCGCTCGGCGCTCGAAGCGGCCGTCCGACGGCAGCTGATGTCCGATGTTCCCTACGGCGTGCTGCTGTCGGGCGGACTCGATTCGTCGATCATCTCGGCCGTAGCCAAACGCTTCGCCGACCGCCGCATCGAGACCGAAGGACGCGACGGTGCGTGGTGGCCCTGCCTCCACTCGTTCGCCGTCGGCCTGAAAGGCGCTCCCGACCTCCGTGCCGCACGCAAGGTCGCCGACCACATCGGTACGGTGCACCACGAAATCCACTACACCGTCCAGGAGGGGCTCGACGCCCTGCGCGACGCGATCTACCACATCGAAACCTACGACGTGACGACCGTGCGCGCCTCGACGCCGATGTACCTGCTGGCGCGCGTCATCAAGTCGATGGGCGTCAAGATGGTGCTGTCGGGCGAGGGTGCCGACGAGATTTTCGGCGGCTACCTCTATTTCCACAAGGCCCCCGACGCCCGCGCCTTCCACGAAGAGACGGTGCGCAAGATCGGCCGTCTGCACCACTACGACTGCCTCAGGGCCAACAAGTCGCTCGCGGCGTGGGGGATCGAAGGCCGCGTGCCGTTCCTCGACACGGAGTTCCTGGACACGGCCATGCGCATCGCCCCCGAAGCCAAACGCCCCGCGACGGACGCATCGAAAAGTGGATTCTGCGCAAGGCGTTCGAAGACCTCCTGCCGCCGGAGATCGTCTGGCGGCAGAAGGAGCAGTTCTCCGACGGCGTGGGCTACGGCTGGATCGACTCGCTCAAAGCATTCACGGAGGCCGCGGTCTCCGACCGCGAAATGGCGCAGGCGGCCGACCGCTTTCCGGTCAACCCGCCGCAGAACAAGGAGGAGTACTACTACCGCTCGATCTTCGAGGAGTGTTTCCCTCGCAGACGGCCGCGCAGTGCGTGCCGTCGGTGCCTTCGGTGGCGTGCAGCACGGCCGAGGCGCTGGCGTGGGACGAATCGTTCCGCAATCTCGACGATCCGTCGGGACGCGCCGTGCAGGGTGTCCACCGCACCGCCCGGGACGAATGACGACGGGACGGACGGAAAACTCCGAGTATTTACGACTGCTCCGGCAGTAAAACAACGAAACAGATGAAAGTATTGAAATTCGGCGGATCGTCGGTAGGTTCCGCACAAGGTCTGCGACAGGTGCGCAGGATCGTCGCCGCCAACGACGGCCAGATCGTCGTGGTCGTTTCGGCGCTGGGCGGCATCACCGACCGTCTGCTGGCCACGGCGGCCGCAGCCGCGGCCGGAAAGCCCGACTACACCGACTCGCTGGCCGAAATCATGGCCCGCCACCGCACGACGATCGACGAAACGGTGGCGTCCGAGCGGCGCGGCGCGATCCGCCGGCGGACGGACGAACTGCTCGACGAACGGGCCAATATCCTGCGCGGCGTCTACCTGATCCGCGACCTCTCGCCCCGCACGGGCGACGCGATCGTCAGCTACGGCGAACGCCTCTCGTCGGGAATCGTGGCCGCCGTGCTCGAAGGCTCGCGGCTCTACGACGCGCGGGAGTTCATCCGCACGAAGACCGACTTCGGAAAGCACATCGCCGAACCGGATCTGACCGAAAAGCTCATCAGGGGCGTCTGGCCGACCGCCCCCGCGTGTCGGTAGTGCCGGGCTTCATCGCCTCGGACTGCGCCACGGGCGACGTGACCAATCTGGGGCGCGGCGGATCGGACTACACCGCCGCACTCATCGCCGCCGCGCTGAACGCCGAGACGCTCGAAATCTGGACCGACGTCGACGGTTTCATGACGGCCGACCCGCGCGTCATCAGCGATGCCTATGTCATCGACCGGCTGAGCTTCGAAGAGGCGATGGAGCTGTGCAACTTCGGCGCGAAGGTGGTCTATCCGCCCACGATCTTCCCGGTCTACCACCGCGACATCCCCATCCTGATCAAGAACACCTTCAACCCCGAAGCGCCGGGCACGTTCATCTCCCGCGAGCGGGTGCAGGGGCGCGACAAGGCGATCAAGGGGATCTCCTCGATCAACAACACCTGTCTGGTGACCATTCAAGGGGCTGGGCATGGTAGGCGTGATCGGCGTCAACCACCGCATCTTCCGCACACTGGCCAGGGCCGGCATCAGCGTCTTCTTCGTGTCGCAGGCCGCCTCGGAGAACACCACGTCGATCGGACTGCGCAACGAGGACGCCGATCTGGCCATCGCGATGCTCACCAGGGAGTTCGCCCCCGAAATCGAGATCGGCGAGGTGGGCAGCATCACCGCCGAACACGACCTGGCGACGATCGCCGTGGTGGGCGACGACATGAAACATACGCCCGGCATCGCGGGCAAGCTGTTCGGGACGCTGGGACGCAACGGCATCAACGTCATCGCCTGCACGCAGGGCGCCTCGGAGACCAACATCTCGGTGGTCGTGACGCTCGAAAGCCTTCCGAAGGCGATCAACGTGATCCACGACTCGTTCTTCCTGTCGGAGTATCAGGTACTCAACATCTTCGTGGCCGGCGTCGGACAGGTGGGGCGCGACCTGCTGGAACAGATCCGCCTGCAACGGCGCACGCTCATGGCCGACAACGGACTCCAAATCCGCGTCGTGGGAATCGCCAACTCCCGCAAACGGCTCATCGACGCCGAAGGCATCGCCCTGAACGACTGCCTCCGGCGGCTCGAAGAGGAGGGAACGCCCTCGACGCCGGAGAGCCTGCGCGACGAGATTCTCGCCCCTGAACATCTACAACTCGGTCTTCGTCGACTGCACGGCCAGCGCGGAGGTGGCGGCGCTCTACCGTTCGCTGCTCGACCACAACGTCTCGGTGGTGGCCTCCAACAAGATCGCCGCGTCGTCCGACTACGCCCTCTACCGCGAGCTCAAAACCGTCTCGCGCAAACGCAACGCGAAATTCCTCTTCGAGACCAACGTCGGCGCCGGTCTGCCGATCATCAACACGATCTCCGACCTGATAAACAGCGGCGACCGCATCCTGCGCATCGAGGCGGTGGTTTCGGGGACGCTCAACTACATCTTCGACCGCATGAGCGCCGAAATTCCGTTCAGCCGCGCCGTACGCATGGCTCAGGAGGCAGGCTATGCCGAACCCGATCCGCGCGTCGACCTGAGCGGCACGGACGTCATCCGCAAGCTGGTGCTCCTCACGCGCGAAGCGGGCTATGCCGTCGAACAGCGCGACGTGGAGCGGCGCACCTTCCTGCCCGAAAGCTGCTTCGAGGGGAGCATCGACGAGTTCTGGCATCGCCTGCCCGAAACGGACGCCCGCTTCGAAACATGGCGGCGACGGCTCGAAACCGAAGGGAAACGGCTGCGTTTCATCGCCCGCATGGAGGACGGACGCACCTCGGTCGGGCTCGAAGAGGTCGACAACGAAAGCCCGTTCTACCACCTTTCGGGCAGCAACAACGTCATCCTCATCACCACCGAACGCTACCGCAAATACCCGATCCAAATCAAGGGGTACGGCGCCGGCGCGGAGGTGACGGCCGCAGGCGTCTTCGCCGATATCATCCGCATCGCCAATATCCGATAGACCATGAAGTACCTCATCATCCTCGGCGACGGAATGGCCGACGAACCGATTCCACGGCTCGGCGGCCGCACGCCGCTGCAAGCCGCCCGCAAGCCGACGATCGACCGCATCGCAGCGCTCGGCGCCTCGGGCATCCTCGACACCGTGCCCGAAGGGTTCGCTCCGGGCAGCGAAATCGCACACCTCTCGCTGCTGGGGTACGACGTTCCCTCCGTCTTCGAAGGACGCGGTTCGCTCGAAGCGGCCGGCATGGGCGTCGAAATCGGGCGCGGCGAAATGGTCATACGCTGCAACCTCATTACGGTCGAGCAGGAGCGCATCCGCAACCATTCGGCCGGCCATATCTCCACGGCCGAAGCGGCCGAACTGATCGACTTCCTCCAACGGCGGCTGGGCAGCGACGACGTGCGGTTCCACACGGGCGTCTCGTACCGCCACCTGCTCACGATCCGCGGCGGCGACAAGCGGCTCCACACCGTCGGGCCGCACGACGTACCCGACCGCCCCTTCGCCGAAGTGCTGCCGTCGGCCGCCGACGCTGCCGCCGAACCTACGGCGCGACAGCTCCGCGAACTGATCTTCCGTTCGCAGGAGTTGTTGGCGGATCATCCCGTCAATCGGGCGCGCCGGGCTGCCGGAAAACAGCCGGCCACGAGCATCTGGCCGTGGTCGCCGGGCTACCGCCCCGTATGCAGACCTTGCAGGAGCGCTACGCCCCGATCCGCAACGGCTCGGTCATCTCGGCCGTCGACCTGATCCGCGGAATCGGCGTCTGCGCCGGACTGACGCCCGTCGAAGTCGAAGGAGCGACGGGGCTCTACGACACCAACTACGAAGGCAAGGCCGAGGCCGCGCTGCGGGCGCTGCGCGACGAGGATTTCGTCTTCCTGCATATCGAAGCGAGCGACGAGGCGGGCCACGAAGGAGACGCCGAACTGAAAGTACGGACGATCGAAGCGCTCGACGCACGGGTGGTGCGGCCGATCTTCGAAGCGGTCTCCGCATGGGAGTGTCCCGTCTCGCTGGCCATCCTTCCCGACCACCCGACGCCCTGCCTGCTGCGCACCCACACCGCCGCGCCGGTCCCTTCACGATCTGGCGGAGCGGCTGCCATCCCGACATGGTGGGGGCCTACGACGAACAGAGTGCCCGACGGGGCCGCTACGGCCACCTGCGGGGCGATGCCTTCATCGACCTCTTCATCCACGGTACCGAATAACGGACGAAAAATACAAGTTTCCACACGATGAAATATTACAGCACAAACCGCCGCACGCCCGAAGTCTCGCTCCGCGAGGCGGTCGTCGCCAGCATGGCGCCCGACAACGGGCTCTACATGCCCGAACGGATCGAGCGGCTGCCCGACGCATTCTTCGACGGGATCGCCCGTCTGGACCTCCACCGGATCGCCTGCCGCGTGGCCGACGCCTTTTTCGGCGAGGAGATCGAACCCGAAACGCTGCGGCGCATCGTCCGCGACACGTTCTGCTTCGACATTCCGGCTGTCCGGGTCGACGACGGCATCTGGGCGCTCGAACTCTTCCACGGCCCGACGATGGCCTTCAAGGACGTAGGCGCGCGCTTCATGGCACGCATCCTCTCCCACTTCATCGAAGGCCGCGACGACGAACACCCCGTCACGGTGCTCGTCGCCACGTCGGGCGACACGGGCGGCGCCGTGGCCAACGGGTTTCTCGGCGTCGAGGGCATCGACGTAGTGGTACTCTACCCCAAAGGGCGCGTAAGCGACATTCAGGAGAAGCAGTTCACGACGCTGGGACGCAACGTCACGGCGTTGGAGATCGAAGGCACGTTCGACGACTGCCAACGGCTGGTCAAGAGCGCCTTTGCGGATACGGAGCTCAAACGACGGATGCGGCTCACATCGGCCAACTCGATCAACGTGGCGCGGTTCCTGCCCCAGACCTTCTATTTCTTCCACGCCTATGCGCAATTGCGCGCACAGGGCGTAACCTCGCCGATCGTGGTGAGCGTACCGAGCGGCAACTTCGGCAACCTCACCGCAGGGTTGTTCGCCCGACGCATGGGGCTGCCGGTCGACCGCTTCATCGCCGCCAACAACGCCAACGACACCTTTTACGAATACCTCCGCACGGGCAGCTACCGCCCCGGCCGTCGGTTCCGACGCTGGCCAACGCGATGGACGTGGGCGACCCGAACAACTTCGCCCGCATCCTCGACCTCTACGGCCGTTCGCTCGACGCGCTGCGCGCCGACGTCGCGGCGTTCCGCTGCGACGACGACCAGATCCGCGCCACGGTGGCCGACACTTTCGCCCGCACGGGCTACCTGCTCGACCCGCACGGCGCCTGCGGCTACCGTGCGCTGCGCGACGGACTGCGCGACGGCGAAACGGGCATCTTCCTCGAAACGGCCCATCCGGCCAAGTTCCTCGATACGGTGGAAAGCATCACCGGCCGGCCGGTCGAGATTCCGCAGCGCTTGCAGGAGTTCGTCAAGGGGGAGAAACGCACGGTCGCGCTCGGCGCCGAGTTCGAAGCGTTCAAGGAGTATCTGCTCAGCCGATAAACATCATGGAGAATCCGGACATCGCACCAAACGCGGCACGCTGCCGCTTCCGGCGCATCGTCGTAAAGGTGGGCAGCAACGTGCTGACCCGCGCCGACGGCACGCTCGATACCGACCGCATGGCGGCGCTGGCCGACCAGATCGCAGCCCTGCACCGTGCCGGCGTCGAGGTCATCGTCGTGTCGTCGGGCGCTGTCGCCGCAGGGCGCGGGGTGATCGCGGCCGGCCACCGGCTCGACGCCGTGTCGGCCCGCCAGCTCTACTCGGCCGTCGGGCAGGTGAAGCTGATCCGCCGCTACTACGAACTCTTCGACGCACGGGGAATCGTCTGCGGGCAGGTGCTCACCACCAAGCAGGATTTCGAGACCCGCCGCCACTACCTCAACCAGCGCAACAGCATCCGCGTGATGCTCGAAAACGGCGTCGTCCCGATCGTCAACGAGAACGACACGGTGGCGGTCACCGAATTGATGTTCACCGACAACGACGAACTTTCGGGGCTGCTCTCGACGATGATCGGCGCCGAAGCGCTCGTCCTGCTGACCAACGTGGACGGCATCTGCGACGGTACGCCGGGGGCGCCGGGCGTCGAAGTGATCCGCGAAATCGCACCCGGGCAGCGCGACCTGCCGGACTGCATCCGCGACGCGAAGTCGTCGTTCGGACGGGGCGGAATGCTCACCAAGAGCCGCATCGCCCGCAAGGTGGCCGCCGAGGGAATCGAGACGATCATCGCCGACGGCCGCCGCGACGGCATCCTGCCCGACCTGCTGGCCGAGGGGAGCCGCACCCTCTGCACGCGCTTCCTCCCCTCGCCCCACCCCCTCTCGGGCGTCAAGAAATGGATCGCCCACTCGGAAGGATTCGCCAAAGGGGAGGTGCACGTGACCCGCGAAGCTCTCGATGCGCTCGGCGGCCCGCGCGCCGTGAGCCTGCTGCCCGTCGGCGTGAGCCGCGTGGAGGGGGTCTTCGAGAAGGACGACATCGTGCGCATCGTCGCCCCCGACGGCCGGCCGGTCGGCGCCGGCAAGGTCTCCTGCGACAGCACGACGGCACGCCGCAATATCGGCCGCCGCGGCGCACGGGCACTCATACACTACGATTACCTCTATCTGGACTGACCCATGGAGACGCAACACACTTTTCGACGCGCCCGCGAGGCCGCCCGCGCGCTCAACCGCACCGCCTCGGAACGGATCGACCGCCTGCTGCTGGCGCTGGCCGACGCGGTGGAGGCCGGCACGGAGGAGCTGCTGGCGGCCAATGCCCGCGACCGCAGCCGGATGAACCCCGCCGATCCAGCCTACGACCGGCTGCTGCTCGACCGCGGGCGGCTGCTGGGCATCGCCGCCGACCTGCGCAACGTGGCGGCGCTTCCGTCGCCGCTGGGACGCATCCTCGACCGCACGGTGCGCCCCAACGGCATGGAGATCCGCAAAATCTCGGTACCGTTCGGCGTCGTCGGCGTCATCTACGAAGCACGTCCCAACGTGGGGTTCGACGTCTTCGCGCTCTGCGTCAAGTCGGGCAACGCCTGCATCCTCAAAGGGGGCAGCGACGCCCGCGACTCCAATGCGGCGATCGCCGCGCTGATCCGCCGCACGCTCGCGGCGCACGGCTTCGACGAGAACACCCTCGCCCTGCTGCCTCCCACGCACGAAGCGACGGCCGCGCTGCTCGGTGCCACGGGACTGGTCGATCTGGTCATTCCGCGCGGCGGGCGGGGATTGATCGACTTCGTGCGCGACCACGCCCGCGTACCGGTGATCGAAACGGGCGCCGGCGTCTGCCACGCCTATTTCGACCGGTCGGGCGACACGGAAAAGGGCGCGGCGATCGTCCTGAACGCCAAGACGCGCCGCGTAAGCGTCTGCAACGCGCTCGACACGCTCGTCGTCCACCGCGACCGCCTGACCGACCTGCCGCGCCTCTGCCGTCCGCTGGCCGAAAAAGGGGTCGAACTGCAAGCCGACGAAGCGGCACGGACGGCGTTGCACGGGAACTATCCCGCAGCGCTGCTGCGTGCGGCCAACACAGCGAGCTTCGGGACGGAGTTTCTCTCCCTGCGCCTTTCGATCCGCACGGTCGTCTCGCTCGACGAGGCGCTCGCCCACATCGCCCGCTACTCCTCGCAGCACAGCGAGACGATCATAGCCGAAGACGCGGAGGCGATCCGCACGTTCCAGCGCGAAGTCGACGCCGCCTGCGTCTACGCCAACGTCTCGACGGCCTTCACCGACGGCGCGCAGTTCGGCATGGGCGCCGAGATCGGAATCAGTACGCAGAAACTCCACGCGCGCGGGCCGATGGCGCTGCGCGAACTGACCTCCTACAAATACCTGATCGCCGGCGACGGGCAGACGCGGCCGTAGCCCCGCCCAGCGACGGCAGACAAAAAAACGACCCGAAATTTTGTTTTCCGGAAATTAAATCCTACATTTGCAGCAGACGAGTTATCGAAAAATGACGAATTTCAACCATATCCATCATCATCACCACTTTCACCGAAGGGGCGAATCGATCGTGTATATGCGTTGATATTCCGGCAAATACAAAAAAGCTCACCCCTTGCGGGCGGGCTTTTTTTTCATGTCTGCACGCCGGGGTCGGGCGGTTGAAACGAAAATTCAAACCAAACGACTTATGTTAAGAATAGCCATTCAAGCCAAAGGCCGGCTCAACGAACAGAGCCTCGGCCTGCTCCTCGAAGCGGGAATCGCCGTTGCGGAGGGCAAACGCAGGCTCATCGCCCGCGCCGAAGGATTTCCGCTCGAAGTGCTCTTCCTGCGCGACGACGACATCCCGCAGGCCGTCTCGATGGGCGTCGCCGACCTGGGTATCGTCGGCCAGAACGAGGTGGCCGAAAAAGGGATACGACGTCGAACAGGCGATGCCGCTCGGATTCGGCGCCTGCCGCCTCTCGCTGGCCGTCCCCAACGCGGCCGACTACACGGGCCCCGACTACTTCCGCGGACGGCGCGTCGCAACCTCCTATCCCAACATCCTGCGCGGATATTTCGCACGGCAGGGCATCGAAGCCGAGATCCACACCATCGAGGGATCGGTGGAGATCGCACCGGCCGTAGGGCTGTCGGACGCGATCTTCGACATCGTTTCGTCGGGCGGGACGCTCGTTTCGAACGGCCTGCGCGAAGTGGAAACCGTTCTCCGCTCCGAAGCGGCGCTCATCGCCTGCCCGTCGCTCGACGCCGACAAACGCAGCCAGACCGAGCAGCTCGTCTTCCGCTTCCGATCGATCCGCGAAAGCCGCGACATGAAATACGTGCTGATGAACCTTCCCGTCGAAAAGGTCGCCGAAGCCACCGCCCTGCTCCCCGGAATGCGCAGCCCGACGATCCTGCCGCTGGCGCAGGAGGGGTGGTGCTCGCTGCACGCCGTGATCGGCAAGGCGCAGCTCTGGGAACGCATCGAACGGCTCAAAGCCATCGGCGCCGAAGGCATTCTGGTGCTGGCGCTCGAAAACATGATCCGATAGAAAACAGCGAACGATATGGAACCGATCAGAGTTTACGACAATCCCCCGCGCGACGCGTGGCCTGCGCTGACGGCCCGCGTCACCCGCGACGACGCCGAGATCGACCGCCGCGTGGCAGCCATTCTGAACGAGGTGCGCACCGGCGGCGACGAGGCGCTGCGCCGCATCGCCCGCCGCATCGAGGGCTTCGCGCCCGAACGCTTCGAACTGCCGCAGGCACAGCTCGACGAAGCCGCCCGCAGCATCTCGCCCGAACTGAAAACGGCGCTGGCGACAGCCAAGGCCAACATCGAAGCCTTCCACCGCGCACAACTGCCCCGCCCCGTTGCGGTCGAGGTCATGCCGGGCGTCCGCTGCTCGCAGCGCGCCGTGGCGATCCGCCGCGTAGGGCTCTACGTCCCGGGCAGCTCGGCGCCCCTCTTTTCGACGGTACTGATGCTCGCCGTGCCGGCCGCGATCGCCGGCTGCGCCGAAATCGTCCTCTGCACCCCTGCCGGCCGCGACGGCAGCATCGCCCCCGAAATCCGCTACGCCGCCGCGCTGTGCGGCGTGCGGCGCGTCTTCGCGCTCGGAGGGGCGCAGGCCGTCGCCGCCATGGCCTACGGCACCGAAAGCGTGCCGCGCGTCGACAAGATCTTCGGGCCGGGCAACCGCTACGTCACCCGCGCCAAGCAACTCGTCGGCGCCGAAGGCACGGCCATCGACCTTCCGGCCGGACCGTCGGAGGTGCTGGTGCTCGCCGACGAAGGAGCCTCGCCCGACTTCGCGGCCGCCGACCTGCTCTCGCAGGCCGAACACGGCGGCGACAGTCAGGCGGTGCTCGTCTGCCGCAGCGTCGCGTTCGCACGCCGCGTGAACGACGCCCTCCGCCGGCAGACGGCCGCGAGTCCCCGCAATGCGATCCTCCGCGAATCGCTCGCGCAAAGCCGGATCGTCGTATTCGATTCGCAGGACGACATGCTCGACTTCGCCGAAGCCTACGCCCCCGAACACCTGATCGTCTCGTTGCGCGACCCGTGGCCCGCCGCCCGCCGCATCACGACGGCCGGCAGCGTCTTCGTGGGCGACTATGCCCCCGAAAGCGCCGGCGACTACGCCTCGGGGACGAACCACACGCTCCCCACGGGCGGGTGCGCCCGCGCGTACAGCGGCGTGAACATCGACAGCTTCCTGCGCCGCATCACTTATCAGGAACTCACGCGCGAAGGGCTTCGCGTACTCGCCCCGACGGTCGTCGCCATGGCCCGGGCCGAGGGACTGGACGCGCATGCCGAAGCCGTCCGCATCCGGCTGGAAGGAGGTGTGCGATGAGACCGCTCGCAGAACTCGTCCGCCCCAACATCCGCACGCTCGCCCCCTACTCCACCGCACGCGACGAGTACGGCGGCCAACGCATCGACGTGTGGCTCGACGCCAACGAAAGTCCCTACGACAACGGCGTCAACCGCTATCCCGATCCGCGCCAGCAGCGGTTGCGGGAAGTGCTCGCCGCACGCAAGGGGGTCGCCACCGACCGTATCTTCATCGGCAGCGGCAGCGACGAGGCGATCGATCTGGCCTACCGCATCTTCTGCCGGCCGGGCATTGACAACGCGGTCTCGATCGCACCGACCTACGGCATGTACCGCGTCGCGGCGGCCGTCAACGACGTCGAACTGCGCGAAGTGCCGCTCGGCGACGACTTCTCGCTGCCGGTCGAACGGCTGCTCGCGGCGGCGGACGAACGGAGCAAACTGCTGTGGCTCTGCTCGCCCAACAACCCCACGGGCAACGCTTTTCCGGCGACGGAGATCGAACGGCTGCTGCGCCGCTTCGACGGCATGGTCGTCCTCGACGAAGCCTACGTCGATTTCGCCGACGGGGCCGGATTCCTGCCGCGGCTCGACGAATTCCCGAACCTGATCGTGCTGCAAACGCTCTCCAAGGCGTGGGGCATGGCGGGACTGCGCATCGGGCTGGCCTTCGCGGCACGAGAGGTCGCAGCGCTTTTTTCGCGCGTCAAATATCCCTACAACATTCCCGGCCCCACGCAGCGGGCCGCCGAGGAGATGCTCGGCCGCGACCTCGCGCCGCAGATCGCCGAGATCCGCAGCGAGCGCCGGCGACTGGCCAGCGAGCTGGCCTCCTGCCCCTGCATAGAGCGGGTCTACCCCTCGCAGACCAACTTCCTGCTGGTGCGCACACCGGCGCCCGACGCTCTCTACGACGCATTGATCGAAGCGGGCATCATCGTCCGCAACCGCTCGCGCGCAGCGGGATGCGAAGGGTGTCTGCGCCTGACCGTGGGAACGCCCGCCGAGAACGACCGCCTGCTCCGAACCGTCAAAACCTTCCGCCCATGAAAAAAGCACTCTTCATCGACCGCGACGGCACGCTGATCGTCGAACCGCCCGTCGACCGGCAGGTCGACAGCCTCGAAAAACTCCGCTTCGTACCGGGCGCCATCTCGGGGTTGCGCGCGCTGTCGGGACTGGATTTCGAACTGGTACTGGCCACCAACCAGGACGGGCTGGGCACGCCGTCGTTCCCCGAAGCGACCTTCCGGCCCGCCCACGAACGGATGCTCGCGACGCTCGAAGGCGAAGGCGTCCGCTTCGACGACCAGCTCATCGACCGCACCTTCGAAGCCGACGACGCCCCCACGCGCAAACCCCGCACGGGGATGTTCGGCCGCTATCTCGACGGAAGCTACGACCTCGCGGCCAGTTACGTCGTCGGCGACCGGCCGACCGACATGCTGCTGGCACGCAATCTCGGGGCGCGGGGCATCCTGCTCGCCCCCGACGAGGAAGCGGGCCGCCGTGCGCTGCGCGAAGCCGGCGCCGAAGCGGCCTGCGCACTGGTCGCCCCGTCGTGGGAGCGGATCGCCGAGTTCATCCGCCGCGGCGAACGCAGCGTCACCCTCACGCGCCGCACGGCCGAGACGCAAATCACGCTCACGCTCGACCTCGACGGACGCTCCGGCGCAGGGCGCATCGCCTCGGGAATCGGATTCTTCGACCACATGCTCGCCCAGATCGCCCACCACGGAGGCGTCGCACTCTCGGTCGAAGCGACAGGCGACCTGTGGGTCGACGAGCACCACACCGTCGAGGACGTCGGCATCGTGCTCGGCGAAGCGGTCGACCGTGCGCTGGGCAGCAAGGCGGGTATCGCCCGCTACGGCTTCGTCCTGCCCATGGACGACTGCCGCGCCATGGCGCTCATCGACTTCGGGGGCCGCATCGGCTTCGAATGGGAGGCCGAATTCCGCCGCGAACGCATCGGCGAACTGCCCACCGAGATGCTGCGTCACTTCTTTCATTCGTTCGCCTGCGCCGCGCGCTGCAACCTCCACGTCGCCGCCCGCGGAGACAACGAGCACCACAAGGCCGAAGCGATCTTCAAGGCCTTCGCACGGGCGCTGCGCATGGCCGTGGCCCGCATCCCCTTCGCCTACGATATTCCCAGCAGCAAAGGAGTCCTATGACAGCGATCATCGATTACGACACGGGCAACCTGCGTTCCGTGGCCGAAGCCCTGCGCCGCGCAGGCGCCGAATTCACCGTCACCGCCGATCCGGCGACGCTGCTCCGAGCCGAGCGGGTGATCCTGCCGGGCGTGGGCGAAGCGTCGTCGGCAATGGCCAGACTTCGGGAAAAGGGGCTCGACACGCTCGTTCCCGCGCTGACCTGCCCCGTGCTGGGCATCTGCATCGGGATGCAGCTGCTCTGCCGGTCGAGCGAGGAGGGCGACGCTGCCTGTCTGGGCATCTTTCCCACCGACGTGGTGCGGCTTCCCGACCGTACGGCCGACGGGCCGCTCAAAGTCCCCCACATGGGCTGGGACACCGTCGATATGCTGCGCGGGCCGCTCTTCGAGGGAATCGACGCGCAGACCTACGTCTACTATGTCCACTCCTACGCGCCGCGGCTCTGCGACGCCGCGATCGCCACGACCGACTACGGCATGCGGTTCAGCGCGGCACTCGCACGCGACAACTTCTTCGGCACGCAGTTCCACCCCGAAAAGAGCGGGGCGGCGGGCAGCCGGATTCTACGCAACTTCCTAACACTGAAATGAGATGAATATCGAAATCATTCCCGCGATGGATCTGATAGACGGCGCCTGCGTGCGACTCGCACAGGGCGACTACGACCGCCGCACGACCTACGGCCGCGACCCGCTCGACACGGCCCTGCGCTTCGAAGCGGCGGGGCTGCGGCGGCTGCACATGGTCGATCTGGACGGCGCCCGGGCGCAGCGTCCGGCCAACCTGAAAGTGCTCGAACGCATCGCCGCACGCACACGGCTCGAAATCCAGTACGGCGGCGGCATCAAAAGCCGCACGGCGCTCTGCGACGTCTTCTCGGCGGGAGCCAGACGCGCCGTCTGCGGCAGCGTCGCCGTGCGCGAACCCGACTGCCTGGCCGCGTGGCTGGCGGAGTTCGGCGGCGAGCGCCTGATTCTCGGCGCCGACCTGCGCGACGGACGGATCGCCATCGCAGGCTGGTCGGAGGAGACGCCGCTGGGAGCGGCCGAACTGATCGGCCGCTTCCGGAAACAGGGATTGCAGCAGGTCATCTGCACCGACATCGCCCGCGACGGAATGCTCTGCGGCCCCGCGACATCGTTCTACGCCGCCCTTCAAGCGGAATTTCCCGACGTGGAGATCACCGTCAGCGGCGGTATCGCAACGCTCGGCGACCTCACGGCTCTCGACCGCGCGGGGCTGCGCAGCGTCATCGTCGGCAAGGCGCTCTACGAAGGACGTATCACCCTCGAAGATCTCGGACGATGCTTGCCAAACGAATAATCCCCTGCCTGGACATCCGCGACGGCCGGACGGTCAAGGGCGTCAATTTCACCGACCTGCGCAGTGTGGGCGATCCGGTGGAGCTGGGCGCCCGCTACGCCGCCGAAGGTGCCGACGAGCTGGTCTACCTCGACATCAGCGCCACGGCCGAAGGTCGCCGCACCTTCACCGGACTGGTGTCGCGCATCGCCGCACGCATCGACATCCCCTTCACCGTCGGCGGGGGCATCGCCTCGGTCGACGACGCCGGACGGCTCCTAGACGCCGGCGCCGACAAGATCACCGTCAACAGCGCCGCCGTGGCCGATCCCTCGCTCATCGACGCCGTAGCGGCGAAGTACGGCTCGCAGTTCGTCACGGTGGCCATCGACGCCCGAAGAATCGACGGCCGCTGGCGCGTCACCACCCACGGCGGGCGCCGCCTCACCGACCGCGAGCTCTTCGCATGGGCCGAGGAGGCCTGCCGGCGCGGCGCGGGCGAAATCCTCTTCACCTCGATGGACCACGACGGCACGCGCGGCGGCTATCCCTGCGACACCTTCGCGCAGTTGTCGCTCCTGCCCGTCCCCGTCATCGCCTCGGGCGGCGCGGGATCGGTGCAGCACATCGCCGACGTGCTGACGCTCGGACGCGCCGATGCGGCGCTGGCGGCCAGCATCTTCCACTACGGCGAGATTCCGATCCCCGTGCTCAAACGCGAACTCCGTGCACGCAATATTCCCGTAAGATTATAACAACCCGAAAAAAGAAACCGCCCATCCGCAAGACATCCCTCTTCGGTGCCCGATGCGCCGCCCATGCGGCGGACCGCCGGCATCGAAACAGGACGACAGACGACCATGCGGAGAAGCATAAACGAGAAACACCATGAAAATCGAAGCCATTCCCTTTGAGGAACTCGCCGTCGGCAAGCAGGCCGACGGACTGATCCCCGCCATCGAGCAGGACGACCGCACCCTGCAAGTGCTGATGCTGGGCTACATGAACCGCGAGGCCTACGAAAAGAGCCTCACCGAGGGGCGCGTCACCTTTTACAGCCGCACGCGGCAGTGCCTCTGGACGAAGGGCGAAACCAGCGGCAACCGGCTCGACATCGTCTCGGTGGCGGCCGACTGCGACCGCGACACACTGCTGATCCGCGCCGTTCCCCACGGCCCCACCTGCCACACGGGAACGCAGAGCTGCTTCGGCGAGGCCGTTCCCGAAACCGAGGGGTTCATCCGCCGCCTGCAAGCCGTCGTCCGCCAGCGCCACGCCGCGATGCCCGAAGGCTCCTACACGGCGCGGCTCTTCACGCACGGCGTGAACAAGATCGCCCAGAAGGTCGGCGAGGAGGCCGTCGAGACGGTCATCGAGGCCGTCGCCGGCAACCGCGAGGCGATGATCTACGAAGCCTCCGATCTGGTCTACCACCTGCTCGTCCTGCTCGAAGCCACGGGGTGTTCGATCGCCGACCTCGAACGGGAACTATCGGCACGCCACGCATAGTCGTCCGTCGAAAGCCCTCCCCGCGGCCCTCCCGACTGCACGCATCGCGCCGTCCGGCAGGAAAGCCGCCGCCCCGTGCGGCAGCCTGCAACCCGCCGAGGCCCGTGCCGCTCCGACAGCCGCCGAACAGGCGGACAAGTCCATACGGGAATCCGCCCCTTCCGCAAAAATGCGGAAGGGGCGGATTTTCTGTTCGGTGGCCCGTCGCCCGCCGCTTCACTCCTGCGGCTGGACGACCGACTTCACCTCCGACTTGTTCTCGGTCACCACCAGCAGTTTGTCGCCCACGCGGAGCACCGAATTGCCCTTTGGGGACGAAAAACGTCCCGTCGCGCGCCACCATCACCACCAGCGTCGCCGCAGGCAGCACGATGTCGCGCAAGTGGTGTCCCGACTCCAACATCGCTTCGGTGACGGTCAGTTCGGTCGTCGCATCGTCGAGCATGCGGTTCATCACTTCGTCGTTGAAGATGCGTTCCCGTTCGGGATAGGCCAACCCCAGCCATTCGGCCATCAGACTGACCGTCGTACCCTGCACGACCAGCGACAACAGCGTCACGAAAAAGACGATGTTGAACAGCAGGCTCGAATCCTCCACGCCGGCCACGACGGGATAGGTGGCGAAGATGATCGGCACGGCGCCGCGCAGCCCCACCCACGAAACGTAGAGGCGGGCGCGGGTGGTGAACTTGCGGAACGGCAGCAGCGAGAGGAAGACCGCGGCGGGACGTGCGACGAGGATCATGAACAGACCCGTCAGGCCGCCCAGCAGCAGCACCTCGGGCTGCAACAGTTCGTCGATATTGACCAGCAGTCCCAGCGTGACGAAAAGGATCACCTGAAACAGCCACGTGAAGCCGTCGAAAAACGTTCCGAGCGTCTTCTTGTGAACGATCGGATAGTTCCCCACAACCAGTCCCGCGACATAGACGGCCAGATAGCCGTTGCCGCGGATCAGGTCGGTCACCGAGAAGGTCAGGAAGACGAACGCCAGCAGCAGTACGGCGTAGAGCGACTGGTTTTCGATATTGATCCGGTTGATCGTCCAGACGGCCAGACGGCCGAACGCATACCCTGCCACGACGCCGAGCGTCATCCCCACCACGAAGAGCAGCAGGCTCGTACCGAAGCCCATGCTTTCGCCCGGCGTCAGCAGCCCGACCAGCAAAATGGTCAGAATATAGGCCATCGGGTCGTTACTGCCGCTTTCGAGCTCCAGCAACGGTTTCAGATTCTCGCTCAACCCCTGCCTGCGGCTGCGCAGGATCGAGAAGACCGACGCCGAGTCGGTCGACGACATGGTGGCGGCAAAGAGCAGCGCCAGCAGGAACGACATCTCGGCATTGCACCACGGCGCCACCACGTAGACGAACCCCGCCACGATCAGCGCCGTCAGCGCCACACCGACGGTGGCCAGCACCACGCCGGGCCCGATCACGGGGCGAATGGCGCGGTAACGGGTGTCCATACCGCCCGAAAAAAAGAATGATGCACAACGCCACCATGCCCACGAACTGAGCCACGGGAGCCGAATTGAAGGAGATGAGCCTCAACCCGAACAACATGCCGACGCCGAGAAACAGCAACAGGGCCGGAGCGCCGAAACGGTAGGCCACTTTTCCGGCAAAGACGGAAACCAGCAGCAGCAACGCCCCGATCAGAATGATATTCTCAGTGGTTAACAACATATTTCTTCCATTTTATCATCAACAATCCGGCCGGCTCCCGAAATCGCGGGGAACCGGACGATGCCGCACACCGTCCGGTTCCGCCGCATAACGACGTACTCCGCTACGCCTCGTGGCCGGAACGCACGATGTGCAACTCCGTGAGGGGCCGCTCCTCCAACTCGACGTATTCGAACGCCTGGCAGGCCACGAACCCCTCGTCGGGCGTATGGTAGGCCACGAGCCGGATGGCAGGGACCTGGCTCTGAGCGATGCTGCGCAGACGCGCCCAGTCGTGACGCGTCAGGCAGTCGGCCACGGCGGAGGCGGCCGATTTGGGATAATAGCGTTCCGACCAGACCAGCGGCACGCGATTCTCGCCGTAGAGCGGCACTCCGCTGTCGCCGAAGAGCCGGACGAGCAACAGCAGTACGCCCGTTGCAAAGATTACGCCGCCGAAAAGCACCAGCGCCGATTTCAGGTCTTCATACCCCGCCGTTGCGGGCAACAGACCGTTTACGACCAACAATACGACGCCCGCAAGCGTCAGACAAAGGGGTACGACTTTCGATTTGCGTCCTTTGACGACGACCCCGTCCGGCAGCGCATAAAGCAGCTCCGCCATTTGATTCTTATTCATAACGATACTACTTATTTAACCTTTTCGATAAGCCGAGCGCAGAATCACGCTTGTACGGATTATGCCAAGGCGGGAAAAGGTGCATGAAAATGAACCTTTCGGGAAAGAGGGACGACTTCTGCGGAGACACCCTTCGGGGGAATCCGCCGGATCGCTCCGCACTTCCCGACAATTCGAAAACTCCCTGCGTTTCAGGGAGCGCATCCCAATCCGTCAACCGATAACGAACGGGAAAGGTCAAATAAGCAGCCGACGCATACGGAAGACGTAATAGTCCACCGGATGCAGTACGGCACAAGGTATCCGCGTGTTGAAATGAGAAAAGATACGGCACCGGACATCGTCCGACGAAACCTCGGACAGACCGCCGCAACGCATGAAATGGATTCCGGAAGGAGCGGTTACGGGACACCGCAGCAAACGGCCGAACGTCTCAGGCCCGCAGTCGGAATGCGCCGGATTGGAAGCGTACTCCGCAATCGAGTCGACGAGCCTCTGCCTGCCGACCCTGAATTCACGCTCCTGCGACGCCGGCTGTGAAGCGACCGCCACCGACCGCTTCACAGCGGACGATGCGGGAGGCCGTAACCTCCCCCCGCCCGACAGGACGGCGATACAAGCAAGCAATATGGTGAGCCATTTATGCATCGAGAGCAAAGATAACGAAAAAATCCGAACCGTGAAACTTTTCCGCCCCCGTATCGGGGCACCGGAAGACGAAAGGCCCAATCCTACTAATAAAAAAGTCCCAATCGGATCCGACCGGCCCGTTCCGCACTCGAAACGAAGTAAAATATTACATAACAACAAATTAACCAAATAGCAGGGGACACCGGAATGCCGCACCGCGCACCGCCCCGTCCGGCCGCTGCGATCCGATTCCGCAGCCGGACGGGGCGAATATTCGCAAAAAAACGATATATTTGAGACGACAAACCCTCCGCGTAATGAAAACGCACCTACTCGCACTCCTGTCGCTGTTCTGTATCGGGACCGCCTTGGCGCAGACGCCCCGCGACGAACGCATCGCCCGCGCCGTCGAACGGATGGACGACGGCGACTACGACGAAGCCGCACGGCTGCTGGAATCCGTGCTGGCCGCCGATCCGAAAAACTTCCTGGCCAATTACGAAACGGGCTACCTGCTCTACATGCAGGAGCGCTATGAAGAGGCCGTCGAAGTGCTGCGCCGCATCAAGCGCAAGGACTACCCGCCGCTCTACCAGCTGCTCGGCAACGCCTACGACATGGCAGGCGACCGCAAACGTGCCGTCAAGACCTATGAAAAGGGGCTGCGTGAGAACCCCGACGCCGGACGGCTCTACCTCGAACTGGGCAATATCGCCTACGCCGAACGACAGTACGACCGCGCCCTCGCCTGCTACCGCCGCGGCGCCACGGTCGATCCCGCCCACCCGTCGAACTACCGCAGCCTGGCCCTGCTCTACGCGATCTCGACCGAACCGGTCTGGACACTCGTCTGGGGCGAACTGTTCATGAACCTCGAACGGGGCTCCGGACGCACCTCCGCCATGAGCGAAACGCTCGCGCAGACCTACCGCGACAACATCCGCATCGAAGGCGACACGGCCGTACGCATGACTTTCAGCCGCAACGGCCGCGTCGCACGGGAGGGACTGCGCCTGCGGATTCCGTTCGGGACGGCCGTCTTCGAAGTCGCCGCACGGGCGGCACTGACGGCAGACGGCATTCCCGACAGCCTGACGCTGGACGTGCTGAGCGACATGCGCGAACGGTTCGTCGACCGTTACTTCGAGAAATACGACCGGATGCTTTTCGACGACGACGCGGCACGGCCGCTGATGGATTACCAGCGGCAGGTCAAAGAGGCGGGCATGATGAGACCCTACAACTACTGGGTGCTTTCACAGGGATTTCCCGACGAGTTCCGGCAGTGGCGGGACGAACACACCGTACAATGGCAGGACTTCATCGCGTGGTTCGCCGCGCACCCGATGTCCGTTCCCGACCCCGCTGCCGGACGGCGGAACCCTTGAACCGCCGGAGGCGCCCCGCCTCTTCGAAACGGGATCGCCGGCGGAGGAAATACGGCCCCGCTTCCACACTGTAACCCGCACGGTTTGCATGGAATTTGAACGAAACAACCTAAACCCCTGTAAAATTATGAAAAAAGCGATTCTGTTATCGACGATCGCCGCCCTCTGCTGCGGCCTTCACCGGACGAGCGCCTGCACCGGCATCGCACTCTCGGCCGCCGACGGCAGTTACGTGCAGTCGCGCACGATCGAATGGTCGCGCGGCGTTCTCCGAAGCCAATACGTCGTCATTCCGCGCGGCCAGCAGCTCCGGTCGTTCACCCCGACCGGTGCGAACGGACTGGCCTTCACCGCCCGATACGGCACGGTCGGGCTGGCCGTGGAGCAGCAGGAGTTCATCGCCGAGGGGATCAACGAAGCGGGATTGTCGGCCGGGCTCTTCTTCTTCCCGCAATACGGCGGCTACGAACCCTACGACCCCGCTCGGAACGACCGCACGCTGGCCGATTTGCAGGTAGCGGCATGGATGCTGACGCAATTCGCCACGATCGACGAAGTGAAGGCCGCCGTGGCATCGGTGCGCATCGTCGCGCTGGAAAAAAGTTCGGTCGTGCATTGGCGTATCGGAGAGCCTTCCGGACGGCAGGTCGTGCTGGAAATCGTCGGCGGCGTGCCGCATTTCTACGAGAACGAGGTCGGCGTACTCACCAACGCTCCCGGCTTCGAGTGGCAGCTCACGAACCTCAACAACTACGTGAACCTCTATCCCGGTGATGCCCCCGTCCGACGACTGAGCGGCATCACGCTGCGCCCCACCGGCAGCAATTCGGGATTTCTGGGCATTCCGGGCGATGCGACGCCGCCTTCGCGTTTCGTGCGCGCCGCCTTTTACCGCGCCACGGCGCCGCAGCGCGCCACAGCCTTCGGAACGGTGCTGCAATGCTTCCACCTGCTCAACTGCTTCGACATCCCCATCGGCATCGACCACCCGCAGGGCGACGCGCCCGACATCCCGAGCGCCACGCAGTGGACTTCCGCCATCGACCTGACCCACCGCAGGGTCTACTACAAGACGGCCTACGACAATACGATCCGCTGCATCGACCTCGCGGAGATCGATTTCGGACGGGTGAAATACCAGTCCCACCCGCTGGACGAGGTGCGCGAACAGCCCGTCGTGAAGATCTCGGTCACGCACTGAGACGCACGGGTCACGGTTGGAGGAGCGCTTCGGCCGTCTCCCCGACCGCCTCTTCGTCGGCATCGCCGAGGCTGAACTCCCTGTCGGCGAAGAGTGCGGCCAGCCCCGTGATCTGTTTGAGCCGCAGCAGTTCGTCGCGGTCCATCCCGATATGGCGCATGATCCACTGGTCGGACATCTGCGCCCGCGTCAGTTCGGCGACGATCTCGCTCATCAGCTCGATGTTGTGCGTGCCGCGCGCCCGATTGTGGCGAATGGTCGACGCCATGCGGTCGGACAGATCCTTGTCGATCACGGCCACGGGCAGCAGTCCCCGTTCGCGCTCGTAGATGCGCTTCGAGGTTTTGAGCACCAGGTAACGATGATAGCCGTCCACGAGTTCGTAGCGGTCGTTCGCCGCATCGTAGTAGCAGACGCACGGCATCGTATAGCCGTCCTCCCAGATCGACAGTTCCAGCAGCCGCATTTCGGGCGGCGCAACGACGTTGGGGTTGTAGCTGTTCGCCACGACCTTCTCCACCGGAACGGCCCGGACGCCGTAGACCGGACTCCGGTACTCCCCGTCCGGTTCAGATTCGTAACAACGCTTCATATTTCTCCATGATTTTCTTGCGGCGCAGCCTCTCGCTCTTGTTGGGTGAGAATCCCATATATTTGCAGGCGTGGTCGTTTTTGAGGATGCAGATGCAGATACGCTTGAAGGTCGGCAACTGGCTGAACTCGGAAATATCCAGATCGTCGAGATACTCCATGCGCACCTGCCGCTTGTCGGTGCGGTAACCGCTTCGGCCGCCGACCTCGATCGGAACGCCGGCCTTGCGCAGTTTGGCGATGGTCGTCTCGGCGAGGCATCCGCCCTTCTCGCGCCAGAAACGGATGCTTACGGAGAGCTTTTCCAGATAGTTCCGGCGGGTCTCGGCGGGAAGCGTGGCGAGCAGGAAGTGCATGTAACGCTCCCACGTCAGCCCCTTCGGCAGGCGTGCGGACTGCCAGCCGAGCGCCGACGTCCGTCCGTACAACGCCGCGAAATTGACGCCGTTGACCCGCCCGATCATACGCCCCCACATGTCGGGGTCGATCGCCTTGTAGAGGTGCAGGCTCGACAACGCCTGCGAAATGAAGGGGCTGGCCACGCGCTGGGTGTCCAGCGGTACGCCGGCACGGTGGAAGAGGTCGTACAACCGGTTATAGGGCCACCCGAACCGTCCGTTGGCCGTCCACACGTCGGTCGTCAGCCAGTCGTAGATCGGATAGGCGTTGCATATTCCCGCGTCGGCCCATTGGCGTATCCAGCGCCGCCCCTCGAAACGGTGGTGGTTGCGGTCGCTGTATATCGTGCGCCAGCGGTTGAAACTCTCCTGCGTGCGAATGCCGATCAGGCAGCAGGTGCGCGTCGCGCCGCACCGCCGGTGCAGCCACTCGGCGAACCGGTTCTGGAACTCGTAGTCCCACATCTCCTCGCTGAAAAAAGGGAAACTGCCGCGCGTGTAACTTCCGGCCGGCATCGCGCGAACCCACAACTCCCGCTTGCCCTCCTCCCACGGGCGCCAGTAACGCTGGAACATGGAGGCGCAGGTGGGCACCTTGAACGGGATGCAGACCCGATAGACGTCGAGAATATCGGCGTTCGCGGCCAGCGTCCGGTTCACGTAGTCGAGCGTATCGCGGTACTGGATTTCGTAATCCATGTGAAATACGCCGATGCGGCGTTTCAACCCATACCGCCGGATGTAGTCGATGCAGAGATTGAGCAGCACGCCGCTGTCCTTGCCTCCGGAGAAGGAGACGTAGACGTTGTCGAAGGCCTCGAAAACGGTTTTCAGCCGCCGTTGTGTCCGCTCGTAGACGTTCATGGCCGGCGGTTTTTCCCGTATTCCATGGCCACGTACTCCTTCCACTCCCGCACAGGCACGAACCCTTCGGCCCGGAACACCTCCGCATGGCGGGTCAGCGTAACGGAACGGATCGTATAGTCGCGGTGGTAGCAGCGCACGATCTCCTGCAAAAAACGGGCGATCAGCCGCGGATCGTCGCCCGACACGTAGTAGTTGTTGATTTTGGCGATTCCGCCGTCGGTAATCTCCACCGGCACGAATCCGAAGACGATCTCCCCCTCCCAGGCGACGAACCACGTATGCGAACGCGACGTCCAGAACGGATAGTTGTTGTTCTGGCGCAGCACGCTGCGCCGCATGACCAAAGGTGCGACGAGCGCATAGAGACGCGGGGAGGTTCCGTCCAGTTTCTCGACAGTCATATTCGGGAATCCACTCTTTTAGACCGAATGTTATATATTTACGACTGAACAGGTTGTATCCGTACTTGTTCACCACAAATATAAAAAAATATCGTCCGTTTTCTCAAATTTTCCGACGGGATAAATCCTTCCGTACAGCCGGCGACATCGCAGAAACAGGCTGAATCCCCGTCTGCGGCTTTCGATTCGAATCCGAATCCGATCGAATCGACAGGAGATGAAAAAGCACCGGCAACCATACCGGAGCGCCGTTTCCACCGGATCAGGCCCCGAAAAGGGAGATATACTTAAATATTTTAATATCGTTTCCCTCCCCTTCCCTGCCGGCCTCCGCACAGTCGCCGCATAATCGGCTAACCGACAATCATCCCCTGCCATATTCTGCATTTCCGAACGGCTCGGGAATCCGCGAACGAGATATTAAAAAATAATAAATACTAAAAATATCCCGCAAATTTGTTTTTTCAAACAAATAATTTTAATTTCGTAAAAACAGTTTCAATACGAAACCAAAACAGGAAAGACAGATAATATCGAGCAAAATACTAATTATCAGAATAATTAACCGCGAATATTTCATGTAATCATCCATCAACCGAAAAACTAAGTTTCAAAATGAAAGACACGATCAAGTACTTAGTATGGATCTTCGCCATCGTCCCGTTCCTGATCGCCTGCGGCGACTCGAACACCGACGACGCCCCGACGGACGACTTCGACGTGCGGTTCGAACTGCCTGCAACGGTCGACGTCTCCAAAGGCGGAGAACTGACCTTCACGGTAAAGGAGGGGAAATCCCCGCTGACTACCGATTCGTTCCTCTTGGAGGGGGGGAATTTCCTACCTCTGCCCCATCCTCAGAACATCTTCTGAGAGTTTTACCGTCCGCTTAGCCGACGAGTGCGAATCCGGTTCCTACACAGCCTACCTCAAACGGGACGCACGCAAGAAATCGATCGGCAAAATCTACATCAACATCGTCGACAAGATCGACTTTGAACCGAGCGCCGGCACCACGGTCTTCGGTCTGGTATCTTCGGAGGAAGGTCCGTCGCGAACGTCGTGGTATCCGACGGCACCGAAGTGACCGTCACCGACGACAAGGGCATCTACGAACTCAAATCGGCCAAGAAGTGGGGCTATGTCTTCATCTCCGTCCCCAGCGGCTACGAAGTAGCGGCGGAGGGCGTGTTCCCGCAGTTCTACCAAACGCTGAAAGGAGCAGCCGACGTCGTGGAACAGAAGGACTTCAAACTCACGAAAGTCGACGGACAGGATCGCTACAAGCTCTTCCTGCTGGGCGACATGCACCTGGCCAACCGCACCAACGACGCCGCCCAATTCACCCAGTTCACCACCGATCTGAACGCCTACATGGCCCAGCACAGCGGCCAGAAGATGTACGCCCTCACGCTGGGCGACATGACGTGGGACCTCTACTGGTACAAAAACAACTATGCGCTGCCCCAGTACCGGGAGACGATCAACCGCCAGGTCAAGAACCTGCAAATCTACCACACCATGGGCAACCACGACAACGACTTCATGACCACGTCCGACTACGACGCGGCCGTCAAGTACGTGGACTGCATCGGCCCGACCTTCTACTCGTTCAACATCGGTCAGGTGCACTACGTCGTCATGGACAATATCGATTGCAGCGCATACGACGGAACCGACTCGCGCAACTACGTCAAGAAGCTCTCCAACGAACAATTGAAGTGGCTCGCCAAGGATCTGGCGTACGTCGACAAGTCGACGCCTCTGATCGTGGCCATGCATGCGCAAATATACAAGCCCACGAGCACGGGCTTCGCCTTCGACCACGACTCGGCCAACACCGAGGCGCTGCTCGCGGCGCTGGACGGCTACGAAGTCCATTTCGTGACGGGACACACGCACAAGGTCTACAACATCACCCCCGACGACGACGTGGTGAAGGGACGCGATATCCACGAACACAACTCCGGCGCGATCTGCGCATCGTGGTGGTGGTCGGGCAACCTGACTCCCGGCGTCCACGTCAGCATCGACGGCGCCCCGGGCGGCTACGCGATCTGGGATATAGACGGAACCGATTTCGCATGGCTCTACAAATCCACCGGCTGGCCCGAGGAGTACCAGTTCCGCAGCTACGACCTCAACAACGTATCGTTCTCGATGGACGACGTCCCCAACATTCCCTCGAACGTAATGATCCAGCTCGCCTACAAGAAATACGTCAACGCCTACCCCGAAAACTCGGACAACGAAGTGCTCATCAAGATCTGGAACTGGAACAGCAACTGGGAGCTGAGCGTCGTCGACGAGCGGGGCAAGACGCTCGAATACACGCCGGTATGGGCATACGATCCGCTCCATATCGCAGCGCTCTCCGTGCCGCGCTTCAACAATTCCGGCATCACCTCCACGCCCTCGTTCGTCACGGAATCGGCCACCAACTTCTTCAAGGTGAAGGCCGACGACGCCGACGTCGACCTGACGATCACCGTCAAGGACGAATTCGGGCACACGTGGACCGAGGAGATGCAGCGCCCGAAAAGCCTTCTCGACGGATGCCTACAAACTCAGATGATACATAACTAACCTTTCAATAACCAAACCTTACTTCTTATGAAAGTATTCAGACTATCGGTTCTGTCTCTGGTTCTGACCGTGTCGGGAGGTATCCTGGCCCTGGCCGCCCAGAATAGAACGGTATCGGGAAAAGTCCTCGATGCCCAGCAACACCCGATCGTGGGAGTAGCCGTTCTGGTCGACGGAACGACCCGGGGTACTACGACCTCCGAAAACGGCAGCTTCACGCTCGACATTCCCGCCGGCGAAGTCGTCCTGAACGCCACCTATCTGGGCTACATCCCCCAGAAAGTGACGGTGCCCTCGTCGAAGAGCGAAGTCACGATCTACCTCCAGGAGGACGCCATCCAGCTCGAAGAGGCGGTCGTCATCGGTTACGGTACGCAGAAGCGCGTCAACCTGACGGGCGCCGTCTCGACGGTGAGCAGCAAGGAACTCGAAAACCGCGTCACCCATTCGGTGACCAACATGTTGCAGGGTTCCGTAGCGGGCCTGAACATCACCACGTCGTCGGGTAAACCCGGCAGCACGCCCTCGATCAACATCCGCGGCGTGAACTCGGTCAACTCGGCCGACCCGCTCGTGCTGATCGACGGAGTCGTGGGCGACCTGAACCGCGTCAACCCCAACGACGTCGAGTCGATTTCGGTCATCAAGGACGCATCGGCCGCCGCCGTCTACGGCGCCCGCGCCGCATTCGGCGTCATCCTCGTGACGACCAAGTCGGGGTCGGCCAAGGACGGCAAGGCGACCGTGCGTTACAGCGGCCGCTTCGGCTGGGAGGAAGCTACGACCTCGACCGATTACGAAAACCGCGGCTACTGGTCGGTTTACGAAGTCAACCGCTTCTGGCAGGTCGAACAAGGTACCAAATACATCAGCTACACCGACCACGACATGCAGCAGTTGCTGGCGCGCGTGAACGACAAAACCGAGCATCCCGACCGCCCGTGGGTCGTCGAAGATGTGCGCAACGGCCGCAAGCAGTGGGTCTACTACGGCAACTACGACTGGTGGGACATGCTCTTCCGCGAGAAGCGCCCCGTACAGCAGCACAGCGTCTCGCTGAGCGGCGGAACGAAAGACATCAAGTACTTGGTTTCGGGCGCCTACGACCGTCAGGCCGGTATGCAACGGGCTTTCCCCGACATCTACAACAAGTACAACCTGCGTTCGAAGATCGATTTCCGGATCAACAAGTGGGCTACGCTCTCGAACAATACGTCGTTCTTCAGTTCGAACTACAATTCGCAGGGCGACAGCGGCATCGACAATACGCTCCGCTACGGCTCCGTCCACGCGCTGGCCTGCTATCCGATGCAAAACCCCGACGGGTCGTGGCTTTACAGTTCGCCCTACCAGACCTACAAGATCGCCAACGGCCGCCACATCATGCTCAACGAGGGCACGCACCGCAACGTCGACCGCCGGAGCGACTTTTCGAATACTACGCGACTGGTCATCACGCCGTTCAAGACGCTGAGCATTACGGGCGACTTCACCTACCGCCTCTATCAGGAACGCAACACGAGCAGAAGTTCGCCGCTCTCCTATCGTGAATATCCCGACGGCCCCATGCTGGAATACAACACCGGGGCCGGCCTGAACCGGCTCGACGAAGAGGTCAAAACGCGCAACTACTACTCGACCAACGTCTTCGCCAACTACGACGAGACCTTCGGCGGCGCGCACCACCTCTCGGGAACATTCGGCATGAACTACGAGACATGGGCCAGCAAGAACATCTCCGTCGGAGCCGAACAACTCCTGTCGGTCGATCTGGACGACCTGAATCTCGCCACCAAGGTCGGCTCCGAAAACGCCTACGGCGGCGGCCAGAACGAATACGCCCTGCTGGGATTCTTCGGCCGTATCAACTACGACTACAAGGGACGCTACCTCGTCGAAGTGAGCGGCCGTTACGACGGAACGTCGCGTTTCGACTCAAACAGCCGCTGGGGCTGGTTTCCCTCGGCATCGGTGGGTTGGCGTATCTCGGAGGAACCCTTCTTCGGCCGTGCGAAGAACGTGGTCGACAACCTCAAACTGCGCGCCTCGTTCGGTTCGCTGGGCAACCAGAACGTAGCGTCCTATTACCCCAACCTGCGGCTGGTCACGCGCCACGATTTCGGCAGCTTCACCTTCGGCGACGGCAGCGTGGGCAAATACACCTCGCTGGGAGCGCCGGTCGCTTCCGACCTGACGTGGGAGACCGCCCAGCAGTGGGACCTGGGTCTCGACGTATCGATGCTGGGCAACCGGTTCAACCTGACAGCCGACATCTATATGCGCGACACGAAGGACATGCTGACCGACGGCATCGCACTGCCCGGCGTCTACGGCGCCTCCCTTCCCGACATGAATGCAGCCGACCTGCGCACCAAGGGATACGAGCTCACCGTCAACTGGCGCGACCAGTTCCAGCTGGCAGGCAAACCGTTCGAGTACAGCGTCGGATTCAACATCAGCGACTACAAGAGCGTCATCACCAAATACGACAATCCCAACAAATCGTTCGATAAGGATTACTACGAGGGCATGGAGATCGGCGAAATCTGGGGCTTCGTCACCGACGGATTCTTCAAGACCGACGAGGAGGCCAAGGCCTACTCCAAAGAGGTCGACCTGACTTACAGCAGCGGCCGCCTGACCGGAGGCTGGCTGGCCGGCGACCTGAAATTCGTCGATCTGAACGGCGACGGCTTCTGGAATGAAGGAGGTAAAACCGTCGACCAACCGGCGACCGCAAGATACTGGGCAACGCTCGCGCCCGACATTCTCCTACGGCATTAACGGAAGCATCCGCTGGATGGGTTTCGACGCTTCGGTCTTCTTCCAGGGTACGGGCAACCACTATTGGTACCCCAACGGACAGACGATGAACTTCTGGGGCTGCTACTCCGCCTCCTACCTCTCCTTTATGCCGATCGATTTCCACGGCAAGGTATGGTCGGAAGACAATCCCGACGCCTATTTCCCGCGTCCGCGCGCCTACTCCGCAACGGGCGGTTATCTGGCCAAGGTCAACGACCACTATCTGCAAAACATCCGTTACCTGCGCCTGAAAAACCTGACCGTGGGTTACACCATCCCCGTGAGCCTCACGAAAAAGCCGGCATCGACCAGATCCGCGTCTACTTCTCGGGCGAGAATCTCGCCTACTGGTCGCCGCTCAAAAAGAACACCAAATACGTCGACCCGGAAGCCGCTATCAACCGTTCGAGCCATGCCGAGTTCAACCGCGTTTACTATCCGTGGCCCAAAACCTTCATGTTCGGCATCGATGTCACTTTCTAATTCTAAATTTCGAATACAATGAAACGATTAATCATATTGGCCCTTACGCTGACCGTAGGATTGTCGGCCTGCGACGTACTCGATCTAGAGCCTAAAGACCGCGTCACGCAGTTCGACTACTTCAAGACCGCCAATGATCTCGAACTGTTCTCCAACCCGTTCTACAACAACCTGCTGGACAAGGAACCCTTCGACGAACAGAGCGATCTGCTCGTCCAGAACACCCTCTCCGCCATTCTCTTCGGCGGCAGTCATCGCACCGTGCCCGAATCGGGCGGAGGATGGTCGTGGACGGATCTGCGCCGCATGAACACCTTGTTGGAATACGCCGACATGTGCGAAGACAAGGAGGCCGTCACCAAGTACACCGCCGTGACGCGCTTCTTCCGCGCCTTTTTCTATTTCGAAAAGGTAAAGCGTTTCGGCGACGTACCCTGGTACGACATCCAGCTCGGTTCAGCCGACGAGTTGCTCTACAAGCCCCGCGACTCGCGCGAACTGATCCTGACCAAGATGCTCGAAGACATCGACTACGCCATCAACAGCGGCGGCCTGACCGAATCGGCTGCCGACCCGTACCACGTCAACAAGTGGGCGGCACTGGCGCTCAAAGCGCAGTTCTGCCTCTACGAGGGGAACCTACCGCAAATACCACAACCTCAACCTCGACGGCCACGATGCGAACTTCTACCTCGATCTGGCTGCCAAGGCCGCCCCTCGAAATCATCGAAAAGGGCCCCTACAAGCTCTATCAGACCGGACACCCCGAAAAGGACTACCTGACGCTCTTCGCCCAGAAGGACGCCAGTCCCGAAGAGTACATTCTGGCTATCAAGTTCGACTACGCGATCGGCGCGCGCCACAACGCATCGGCCTATACGCTGCTGCCGACGCAGGGACGGCCGGGCCTCACCCGCAAGTTCATCAATACCTATCTGATGGACAACGGCACGGCCTTCACCGACAAACCCGGCTGGCAGGAGATGCAGTTCATCGAAGAGACGGACGGCCGCGACCCGCGTCTGGCGCAGAGCATCCGCACTCCGGGCTACACGCGAATCGGACAGACCGAAGTCGAAGGGCCGATGTTCGAAACTACCGTCACCGGCTACCAGCCCGTCAAGTTCGTACAGGACCCCACGTCCAACAGCAACAACAACGACCGTGTGGACTCTTCGGACTGCGATATGCCCGTCTACCGCTTCGGCGAAGTGCTGTTGATCTATGCCGAAGCCAAGGCCGAACTGGGCACGCTCACGCAGGACGACCTCACGATCTCCATCAACAAACTTAGAGACCGCGTCGGCATGCCGCCCCTCGATATGGCCAAGGCCAACGCCAAACCCGACTGGTATCTTTCTTCGGAAGAATACGGTTATCCCAACGTGACGGGGGCCAATGCGGGCGTGATTCTCGAAATCCGCCGCGAGCGTACGATCGAGCTGCTGCAAGAGGGACATCGTTTCGAAGATCTCGTCCGCTGGAAGGCCGGTACCTGCATCGATCAGGCGATCACCGGCATGTATTTCCCCGGCCCGGGCGAGTACGACCTTACGGGCGACGGCAAGGCCGACCTGATCCTCTACGCCAAAGGGTCGGCCAAACCCTCGGCCGACGAAGGCGTCTATGTCTACGAACTGGGCACGGATATCTTCCTTTCGGAGGACACCAAGGGATACATGGCCTTCCATAAGGATGTCGAGCGTACCAAATTCAACGAGGGAAGGGACTATCTCTATCCGATCCCCAGCGGCGAACGTTCGCTCAACAAGAACCTCACGCAGAACCCCGGCTGGAACGACGGTCTCGGTTTCTAAGACGATAATCACCAAAAACGCAAAACTATGAAATTCCTGAAATATTTTTGTGCAGCCTCGCTGCTGGCGGCATCCGCAGGCACGCTGTGGAGCTGCGACGACGATGACGACAAGAGACTCTCGGATGCGGTGCTGGCCAGTGTCAGTTCGCTGACGTTCGAGGCACAGGACACGTCGGAGAAGATCATCACGGTCTACGCCGACGCCGACTGGGTGACGGAGATCCCCGATTGGGTGACCGTCACCCCCACCGAAGGAACCGGCGTCATGGACGTCACGGTTTCGGTCTCCGAGAACATGCGCGACGGCGCAATGGACAATCCCCGCAAGGCGAAACTCGTTTTCAAGGGACGGACGCTCGCCAGCCGTGCCGAGGTGCTCGTCTCGCAGGTCGGCAACAAATTCCGCGACATTCCCGAATATCAGAAGATCGGCGACGTGATCGCACTGGACGACGAGGCCGCCGTGAAGATTCCTTCGGCGCTCGTAATGGCCGTGACGAACAAGGGATTCATCATCAGCGACGATCAGCAGTCGGGAGCCATTTTCGTCGAAGACACCGAGAAGGTGGCAGTGGGCGACAAAGTCTGCGTCTGGGGCACCAAGGCGAGCGACGGCGCCAAACTTCCGATCATCTCCTGCGCGGAAAAAATCCGACGATCCGAACAGGGAGGGCGACAAGGTAGAAGTCCTGTCGTCCGGCGCGACGGTGACCTACCCCACCCCGACGGACCTCACCGAACAGATCGACACCTACACCTCGGCCGAACGCAGCTACGTCACCGTGACCGGCTTCTTCAACGGCAGCACCGTCTCCGTCGCCGACGACGCCAAGTATTCGGTGAGTGCCCTGGATATTCCCGAAAGAGATGGGTCTGGCCAAACTGAACGGCCACAATATCACCGTATCGGGTTACTACGCCGGTCTGGCCGAGCCCGTACACCGGATCATAGTGACTACGATCGTGGACAAGGGCGCAGTCGAAACCGTCTATTGGACCGAAGATTTCGAGTGGCTCGAACCCTGGGCTATCGCAGGCGACAATAAGGGCAAACAGGCCGGTCAAACGGTGGAGAAAGACGACCTCGATGCCTACTGTCCGCAGCTTCCGACCCTCGATGGTTGACGGAGTATCGACTTTGCAGGCGCTCGAAGCCAAAGGGTACGAGTTCCTGCGCGTATGGGATCCAAGCAAGGACGAAGACGAATGTATCTATCTTCAGAAGAACTATCTCAAATTCGGCAAAACCGCTTATCAGGCCGGTATCGTTTTGTCGAATATCGAAGGCGTTCCAGAAGGGGAAAAGACAACCTTCTCGTTCGACTGGTGTCCGATGCGACAAGGTAGCGGCAAGATCGATCCGGTCAATCTGATCGTTATCGTGCAGAACGGCAGCGACCAACAGCAATTCGAAATTCCCACCCACGGCTGGGAAAGCGGTCATAAGCTCGAATGGATCAAGGCTGAGATCGATCTGGCGGGCATCACGATCGACAAGAATACGAAAATCACCATCAAGCAAACGCAATGGCCTGCTAAAACAGCGAATCGCTGGTTCCTGGACAACATCAAGATCACCAAGGCCGAATAAACTCCGGTCAACTCTCTCTTCACGGCAGACGGCCGTCGACCTGCACGAGCAGCGTCGGCGGCCGCTGCTTTTCCGTTTTTCCCGCACTCCGAGAGGTGCCGGAGAAGCTCCTTCGCAATTTTATCTCCGGAAATATTTTTCTATCACTAAAAAACTTTCTATCTTTGAATAGCGAGTCGTATCAAGGCCGAGCGAAAAACACAGGACTTCATGAAATTCACCTTTGGTAGACAGCAAAGCGACAGCTCCCTGATCTCCGCAGTCAAAAAGGGCGACAAGGGAGCCTACGAGCAACTCTTCGTACGCTACTACCCCACATTGTTGCGTTTCATACACGGTATGCTCAAAGATAACCACATGGCCGAGGATATCGCCCAGAATATCTTCATGAAACTTTGGATTCACCGCGAAAAGCTCGACAGTACGCAATCGCTCAAAAACTACCTATTCGTATTGGCCAAACATGAAATATTCAACATTTTCAAGGCCAAGCGTACGACCATGCTCTCCCTGCTGCCCCAGCTCAACGACCGCGATATCGAAGATCGAGGCTATTCGATCGAAGAGCAATACAACTATGCCGAACTGAACGAGCTGCTCATCCAGAACATCTCAAAAATGCCGCCCCAACGGCAATTGATCTTCCGCATGAGCCGCTGCGAACATCTCTCTAACCGCGAGATCGCCGAACGGCTGGGTCTCTCGGTGCGCAGCGTCGACAAACACATCGAACTGGCTCTGAAAGATCTTCACAACTCCATCTGCTGATTCTCCCCCTCCTTCCTTCGTTTTTCATTTTTTTCGCCATTCCGATTACGCAATCGGGAGCGTTCGGTTGTTCTTATTATAGCAGGACGTCCGGAAGAGGCACGCGTCCGGCGAATAACAAGGGAAAAGGGTCATGACCAAACTAAACGAATATTTCGAAAACAAACTCTCCGCACAAGAACAGCTCGAAGTGCAAATGTGGCTCGCCGAGAACGGATACAATCCGGATACCGAAGCACAACTGGAAGAGCTTTTCGACAAGCTGCACGTCGACGACGAAGCGGCAGCCAAAGCCGCCTTCCAACAGGTCGCCAGCCGGCTCGGCATTACCGCAGAAGCACGAAACACGACTGCCTGCCGCTCGCGTATCGCCGCATGGAGCCAACGAATCGCTGCAATCCTCATCGTTCCGCTCTTGTGCGCAGTCTGCCTGCTCTACGCCACCCGTCAGCCGGAAGTAGAGTGGTTCGAGAAGCAGGTACCCTACGGAGAAATCGCCTCTCTGACCCTTCCCGACGGCACGCACTTGCACCTCAACTCCGGCAGCCGCATTACCTATCCGTCGGCCTTTACCGGCAAGGAGCGTCGCATCTTCGTCGATGGCGAGATATTCGCCGATGTGGCGAAAGATCCCCACAAACCCTTCATCATTCGTTCGGGCGACGTCGGCATTCGCGTTCTGGGCACCAAATTCAACTTCAAGTCCTATACGAACACCGACTGCATCGAGCTGTTGCTGGTCGACGGGGCGGTCCAGTTCGACATCGACACCGATACCCGCAAACAGCAATTGCGGATGGAGCCGGGCGATCTCGTACTCTACGACCGCGTCTCGAACGACATCAACCTCTCGACGTTCCAACCCGAACATTTCAAATCGTTCGCGGACAACAGGGCCATCCACTTCTTCAATCTGCGTATGCATGACATCGCGTTAGACCTCGAACGACTGTTCGGCACCCGCATCGTCATTCTCGACGAGGCGCTCGCTCAGACACGTTATTTCGCCTATTTCACCAATAACGAAACGCTGGATCAAATTCTCTCGGCGATCAATTCCGACCGCAAGATGAAGATTTCCCGTCGCGACGGAGTCGTCTACCTTTCGTTGAAATGACAAACCCGAATCCTGCCGACAACCCAAACCGAACGCCTATGAAAAACTGACTATCACTACCTTCCGCTTTTTCCTGATCCTTTTCCGTTATTCGTCCGGATGCCGCCGACCCCGGCATCCCTGCCTTAAATTTGAACCTTAAACCAGCCTAATCATGGGAATAGACTGCAATCGTCGAGGATTTCGCTCCACGAATTTCCTCTATGTAGTTATTCTCTGTTTGTTGCTCAGCCCTGCCACGGGTTTTGCTCAAACAAAGAGAATCAATCTCGAATTGAAGAACGTAACCGTTCAGGAGGCAGTGACCTCGCTGAACCGTACCGAAAACTACTCCATTCTCGTCAGTTCGGACGAGGTAGATCTGAACAAACGCATATCCGTTTCGGCCCAAAAACGCCACCATCCGCGAAATTCTCGATCAGGTATTCGCGGGGCAGGAAGTCAATTGCACGATCAACGGAAACCGCATCATCGTCACCAAGCGGCAATCCGCGCCCATGGCCGAAACGCCGACCGCCCCGGACGACTCCGTATACGGCCGAGTGACCGACACCAAAGGACAGCCGATTATCGCTGCGACGGTCACGATCGAAGGATCCCAAAAAGGCACACTGACCGGAGCCGACGGGACTTTCGAATTGACGGAGGTGACCTTTCCCGCCCAACTCAACATCTCCTATCTGGGTTACATCACACAAACCGCAACAATCGAGCAAGGGGGGGGGAATCTTCCGCTCAACATCGTCCTGAAAGAGTCTGACAACCTGATGGACGAAGTCGTAGTCGTCGGCTACGGTACACAGCGCAGAGCCAACCTGTCCGGAGCCGTGGCGACTATCAGCGGCAAAGACCTCAATGCCCGTCCGGTCGTCTCGGCAGCCAATGCGCTGCAAGGCGCCGACCCCTTCCGTGAACATCACCTTCGGAACGGGCTCCCCCGAATCGTCCTACGCCATCAACATCCGCGGTTCGATCTCGCTCAACAGCGGTTCGCCGCTCGTGCTGGCCGACGGCGTGGAGGTGAGTCTCAGTCAGATCAACCCCAACGACATCGAATCCGTATCCGTGCTCAAAGACGCCTCGTCATGCGCCATCTACGGCGCCAAGGCTTCGGCCGGCGTAGTGCTCATCACGACCAAAGCGGGCAAGAAAGGCCAACGGGCCCATGTCACCTACAACGGGCGCTTCGGCTGGGCCAAGAACACCACTTCGACCGACTTTATCGATACGGGTTACGACCACGTGCGTATCGTCAACCAGTTCATGAACGACTCGTCGGACGGCACGATGGACATTTTCCGCTACACCGAAGAGAACGGAGGTCTGCAAAAACTCTACGAGCGTCGCAACGACCGTACGCCGCACCCCGATCGTCCATGGGTCGAAGTCGGGCAACGACGGCAAGTACTATTACTACGGCAACTTCGACTGGTACGGCTATTTCTACAACCGCGTGCGGTCGCAGCAGGAACACAACCTCTCGCTCTCGGGCAGTACGGACAAAGTATCCTACTACGCAAGCGGCCGTTTCTACCAACAGTACGGCATGTTCAACATCAACAAGGACAAGTACACCGACTACGCTTTCCGCACCAAGGTATCGGCCCGGATAGCCCCGTGGCTGAAATACTCGAACAACATCAGCTTCGACACCACGGACTACAAGTACGGCGGCCATCAGGACTACGAAGGCAACGATCAACGCCCTGCAATCGAACATCTGCGCCGCATTCCTTCCCTACAACCCCGACGGCACGATCGTACAATACGTCAACCAACTGGGCAAGAACTCCCCGATCGGAGCCGGCCGCGGAGGACAGATGACCGCCGACCGTTCGAAAAACACGCGCGAGAAACGCTACCTCACCTTCTCGAACCAGTTCGACGTCACGCTCTTCAAAAACTCGTCCTCACAGCGGTCTACGACTACCGTCAGCGGGACAAGCTCTTCAAATACCGCAACAACACGTTCGAATATTCGCGCCAGCAGGGCGTCGTGGAGACGTTCACGTCGGGATCGGTCGAAAATTCCTACCGCGAGATACACCAAACCTACAAAGGACATAACGTCAACATCTACGGAACTTACGAGAATTCGTGGGGCGGCCACAATCTGAAAATCACAGCCGGAGGCCAATACGAAGACTACCGCTCAACCTCGCTCGACGCAAAACAGACCGACCTGTCGAGCGACGACATCGACTCCTTCACGGTAGCGACGGGCCCCATCACCCTCTCGCAATCGATCACAGCCTACCGTACGCTGGGATTCTTCGGACGTGTGAATTACGACTACAAGGGCCGCTACATTTTCGAGGCGAGCGCCCGCGGCGACGGTTCGTCGCGCTTCGAGTCCGACCATCGCTGGGGATTCTTCCCCTCTGCGTCGGCCGCATGGCGCATCAGCGAGGAGTCGTTCTTCACCCCGGCACGGGACATCGTCGACAACCTCAAATTGCGTCTTTCGGTAGGCAGTCTGGGCAATCAGCAGGTATCCGACTACGCCTACATCGAGCAGATCAGCACCGACAATCAGATGAACTATACCTTCGACGGACAGGAAAAAGCCTTTTATGCCAACGTCACGGATCCGCTCTCGTCGGGTCTGACGTGGGAAACCGTAACCACCTACGACGTCGGACTCGACATAGGCCTTCTGAACAATCGTCTCAATTTCACCGGAGACTATTATATCCGCGATACGAAGGACATGCTCACCACTTCGCTCACGCTGCCCAGCGTCTTCGGCGCCAAGACTCCAAAGGCCAACTGCGCCAACCTGCGCACCAAGGGCTGGGAGATATCCCTGAGTTGGCAAGACGAATTCCAACTGGCGGGGAAACCCCTTCTCGTACCACGTATCGGCTTCCGTGGGTGACTACATTACCAAAATCACCAAATACCACAATCCTGATCGGGTGATCTCCGACCGCTATGAAGGTCAAACGCTGGGCGAAATCTGGGGATACCACGTCGAAGGGCTGTTCAAAACCGACCGCGAAGCCGCCGAATACCAGGCCTCGATCGACGACAAGGCGGTCAATAACCGCGTCTATCAGAACAAAGGGCCTGCCGGCAACCGTCTTCGCGCGGGCGATGTCCGTTTCGCCGACCTCGACGGCAACAACATCATCTCCGAAGGTTCGGGCACCGTGGACGATCCGGGCGACAAACGCATCATCGGCAACTCGCTGCCCCGTTACAACTACTCGTTCCGGCTGGGTTTCAACTGGATGGGATTCGACATATCGGCCTTCTTCCAGGGCATCGGACGTCGCGACTGGTATCCGGCTGCCAACCAAGCCTCCTTCGACTTCTGGGGCCCCTATGCCTTTCCGCCCACTTCGTTCATCCACAAGGACTTTTATTCGAACTGCTGGTCCGAGGACAACCGCAACGCCTACTTCCCCCGTCCGCGCGGCTACAATGCCTACTCCGGCGGTGCGTTGGGCGAGAAAACGACCGCTATCTTCAAAATCTCGCCTATCTGCGTCTGAAAAATCTCACGATTGGTTATACCGTACCCGAGAATCTCACTCGCAAAATCGGTATCAGCCGCGCCCGCATCTATTTTTCGGGTGAAAACCTCTGCTATTGGTCGCCGCTGAAAAACACAACAAGACCATCGATCCCGAGCTGGCCGGATCGAGCGGTACGAACAAGGCCAACTCCGGAACAGGATACGCCTATCCCAAAACGCTTTCCATAGGCGTCGACATCAGCTTCTAACGCATAAAGAAAACGACAGATGAAAACACTGCAAAAAATATTGGCAACGATCCTGCTGGGCGCCGCATGTTCCAGCTGCGACCTGACCCTTATTCCCGAAGATACGGTCACTCCGCAGACCTTCTTCAAGACGGAAACCGATCTGCGGCTGTGGACCAACCAGTTCTATACGATGCTCGAATCACCCGACAACGCCGCCGGCCTCAATGCCGACGATATGGTCGACAAGAGCATGGGCGACGTAATATCGGGAACCCGCATGGCCTCCAACGAAAAAGGTTGGACCTGGACCGCCCTGCGCAAAATCAACTACTATCTGGCGAATTCGCATAACTGCACCGACGAAGCCGTCCGCACCAAGTACGACGGCGTGGCCTACTTCTTCCGCGCCTATTTCTACTACGAGAAGGTACTCCGCTACGGCGACGTACCCTGGTACGAGCAGGTCATCGGCTCCGAAGAGGAGGAGTTGCTGAAAAAGCCCCGCGAAGATCGCGGCATCATCATGGATCACGTGATGAACGACCTCAAAAACGCAATCGAAATGCTGCCCCCGCGAAAAGGATGTCGCCCGCGTAACCCGTTGGTCGGCCCTGGCTCTCAAATCGCGTATCGCCCTCTACGAAGGCACGTGGCGCAAATACCGGAATCTGCCCGATGCCGACAAGTATCTGCAACTGGCCGCCGACGCCGCATCGACCTTCATCTCCGAAAGCGGCTACTCGCTCTACAAGGAGGGAACGGAACCCCTATCGGGATCTCTTTTGCAGCGACGACGCCAAACAGGAAGAGGTCATTCTGGCCCGCATCTACAACTTCGAAGGACTGAATCTCTCCCACAACGTGCAGTTCAACATCCGCAACTCCGCAGCAGGTTTCACGCGCCGTTTCATGAACCATTACCTCATGGCCGACGGTTCGCGCTTCACCGAAAAAGAGGGACACGAAACGATGTCCTACACCGAAGAGACCGCCGGACGCGACCCCCGTATGGCACAGACCGTACTCTGTCCGGGCTACATCGCCAAAGGCGAGGAGTCGGTCACGGCGAACGACATGACGGCGATGACAGGATACGAACCTATCAAGTTCGTCTCGACGGCAGCCCACAGCGGAGCGTCGAAAGGCACCTCCGACTGGCCGTTGTTCCGTACGGCGGAGGTCTATCTCAACTACGCCGAAGCCAAAGCCGAACTGGGAACGCTGACGAAAGACGACCTGCTCATTTCGATCGACAGAATCCGCGACCGGGCCGGCATGAAGGGGCTCGACATGGCCGCTGCCAACGCCAATCCCGATCCCTTCCTCCTGGCCTGCTATCCCAATGTCACCAAAAGCGAAAACACGGGAGTCATCCTCGAAATCCGTCGGGAGCGCACGATCGAGATGGTCATGGAAGGCCAGCGCATGTGGGACATGTTCCGCTGGAAAGAGGGTGCGCAACTGGTCAACGAAACCAACCCCTACTACGGAATCTATTTCTCCGGACCGGGACTCTACGACATGGACGGCGACGGCAGGAACGACCTCGAACTCTATGTCGACAAGCAGACCAGCAGTCCAGCCGACGGATTGACGGTACTGCGCATCGGATCGGACATCATTCTCTCCGACATGGCGGAAAACCGAGGTTACGTGGTGGCGTGGAGTACGCTGAAATACACTTGGAACGAGGAACGCGACTACCTGTGGCCCATTCCGGCCGACCAGCGCGTACTGACGGGCGGACTGCTGACCCAGAATCCCGGATGGACCGACAGCACCGATTTCGACTGACGCTTTCGCAACCCGATAAAATCAAACGACAATGAAACGAACTCTGATAACATCACTTTTGGCATCGGCTCTTCTTTCGGCGGCGGATGCAGCGACGACTTCGACGACTCCGCCCTGTGGAAAGGGGTCGACGAGATATACAACCAACTCACGGAACTCGAAAAACAGGCCGACGAACTCAACGGCCAGGTGCGGCTGCTCTCGTCCGTCGTCAACGGCGGGGTCATAACCTCGATCACGCAGGACGCCGAGGGCAACGACGTCATCCGGTTCAAGGGGGCCGACAATATCGAACACAGCGTCACCGTCGCCACGAAGGACGACGTCTCCTCGGCACCGATCCTCGGTACGAAAGAGGAGAACGGCGTACTCTACTGACGACTACCGTCGACGGAAAACACCGATTTTCTGAAAGACACCGACGGCTCGAAAATCCCCGTTGCGGGGCGTACTCCCGAAATGGCCGTCGACAAGGAGGGTTACTGGACCGTCAACGGCCGGCGATTGACCGATGCGTCGGGAAACCCGGTGAAAGCCGAAGGAAAGCAGACGTCGCTCATCACAGGAATCTCGCGCGACGACAACGGCAACGCCATCTTCACGCTGGGCGACGGATCGACCGTATCCGCACCGATATTCGACGCCTTCAACATCGTCTTCAAGATCGGCGACACCGCCTTCGACGACGAGTACACCGTCGAAGACGTTTCGCAGCCACTCACGATCGGTTACGAGATCACGGGCGAAAAGGCCGACGAAGCGATCCTGAAAATAGTGCGCTGCGAGCAGCTCGCGGCCGTAGTCGACACCTCGGCCGAAACCGTCGTCGTAACCTTCGAAGCGCCTTTCGAAGAAGGATGCTTCGCCCTGATGCTCTGCGACCTGCAAGAGAACGTGCTGATCCGCATGGTGCGTCTGGCGTCGGCGAGCGCCAAACCCGAATATTACGGTATCAAAACCGCGGACGACCTGCGCGAATTCGCCCGGGCCGTAAATACGGGGCGCAACTACGACCGCTATCGCGATGAAACCGGCGACGTCGTTCTGCTGGACGATGTCGACATGAACGGGATCACCGAATGGACCGCCATCGGAACGACCGAACACCCCTTCTCCGGCAAGTTCAACGGCAAAGGCCATACGATCCGCAACATCGCATGGACGGCCGATGCCGCGAAATCGACGGCACACGGTCTGTTCGGCGTACTGAATCAGGCCTCCGTCCGGAATCTCACGGTCGGCGGCTCGGGCGATCGGATCATCGTCCGGGGACTGCCGCAGCCGGTACGGCCATCGCGGGCGTAGCGGCGTTCGCCACGGAATCGGTGATCGAAAACGTAACCAACAACGTCTCGATCTCGTTCGAGGCCGAAGACCCCGCCGACACGCCGGTGATGCTCGCCGGCATCGTCGGACAGATGTCCGGAACGACTCTCGGCGGACAATCCGCCGAAGCAGGCGGTGTACCAATAACGGCGATATCACCTCAGGAGCGATCGCCAACACCGGAAACGGAGGTAAAGGCATGCAGGTAGCCGGCATCTGTGCGTACATCAAAAATACAGACGGCAACTTCATGGGGTCACTGCACCAACAACGGACGCGTGAACGCACCCTCCGGACGCGGCGGAGGGCTGGCCGGAACCTTCGAGAAGGGAACCATCGCCAACTCGACGAACGCCGGACTCGTCGAAGACGACGCAGCCGGACAATACGCCGGACAGAAGGACAAATACGGCATCAAACGCATGGGCGGTCTGGTCGGAGGTTCGACCTCGGCGGAGTGCATCATCGAGAACTGTACCAATTCCGGAAACGTCATCTCGCACCTCGGCTGCCGTACGGGCGGATTCGTGGGGGGGCACAATGCCGGCACGATCCGCACCTGCAAGAACACCGGCGCCATCATCGGCAACGTGACCGTCGCCGGTTCGGACTATCACGGTCCCGGATGGGCCTGCGGCTATAACAAGAGTGCATCTCTCATCTCGGACTGCATCGGACACGGATTCGTCGGCGATTACGACACGTACAAAGACTCCCCGACGACGGCTCCCGCAGCCATGCACACCTCGGCCGTTTGTCACAAACGTTCGAACTACGACACAGAGGAAAACACCGTGGACTGGACGCTTCCGTCCTACTACGATTGGGAGCTCAAACAGACCGTCGCACTTCACCCCGGAGTGAAATACACCTACTACGAATTCACCAACCTACCGCGCAAAATGCACGTACTGGAACTCGACCTGACGAACGACGCCGTGGAGATATCCACCTCGATGGCCGACGACCTCGTACCCAATCCCAACGGCAACAACAACAGCAACAACGGCAAAAACGTCCGCGAGACACTTTCGGAAAACTGCAACCGGAAGCGTGCCGAAGGACAAAATATCATCGCCGGCATCAATTCGGGCTTCTTCAATTCGCATGACGGATTCCCCGCGGACTGCACATCGAGGAGGGACGCCCCGACTTCGTCAACAACAAGAGCGTCCGCACGTCGCTGACCAACCATGCGAATGCCTTCACTTTCTTCAAGGATCGTACGGTGAGCTGCGGCAAAAAGACCTTCTCCGGCAAAATCGAAGTCGGCGGTACGGAATACGAATACCACTCGATCAACGACACGATCCTGCGTTCGGGCAGCACGTTGCAAGAAGCCAACCTCTATACTGCACGATACAAGAAAATACCTCATCCCGACGCTCCCTCGCTGACCAATACGCTCTCCAAAAAGGCGCTCTACGTCGTCGCGAAAAACAAGTCGGGCAATCCCGTGACGGTCAACGACGGCTGGTTCGAAGCCACTGTAACCCAGATCGCGGACGGTCGTTCGACGGAGCTCGCCGAAGCGCCCTATCTGACGGCCCTCGACGAATGGGCCGTACAGCTCACCGGCGCGACGGCCGAAACGCTCGCCGGAAAACTCTCCGTGGGTTCGACGCTCCGCATCCGCGCAGACGTGACGGTCAACGGAATCTCGACCCCGATTCTGACACAGAACTCCACGATGTATCAGTTCATGGTCGACGGCGAAGACAAGAGTTTCGACACAGACAAATACGACCCGATGACTTACGTGGGCATCGACAAGGCCGGAACGAAAGTCTGCTTCTTCGTCATCGACGGCCGTCAGGACTGGATTTCGATGGGCGTAAAATTCTATGAAATGGTCCGCATCGCCCAAAAATTCGACTGCTGGAACGTAACGAGATTCGACGGCGGCGGTTCGACGGCCATGTGGCTCTACACCGACGGCGCCGGCAAGGTGGTCAACCAGCCGTCCGATGCGAAAGGCGAACGCTCGTGCATGAACTACCTCCACGTGCGGATCAAGCAATAATCCCTTAAACAGCAAGAAAAATGAGAAAGTTTTCGAACATCATATCGCTCGCCGCATGTTTCGTTCTTCTTTGGGGATGCGACGAATACGACGACGGAGAGCTGCGGCAAAACATCGATGCCATCGAGCAGGAACTCACGGAGACCGAAAAGCGTGTCGAGCGACTGAACGAAGAGATGAATTCGCTTTCGGCGTTGATCAACAGCAGCTTCATCTCCTACCTCAAACAGGACGACGAGGGCAACTACGTCATCAGCTACCGCGACCACGGCGGCGAAACGAAGACCGTTACCCTCGCCACGCAGGACGACGTGGTAACCGCCCGATCGTCGGTGCCGGCGAATTCACCGACGGGAAACTCTACTGGCGTACGACCGCTGACAACGGCAAGACCTATCAGTGGCTGCTCGACAAGGAGGGCAAGATGATGCCCGTGGGCGGTGTACCTCCCGCGATGGACATCGATGCCGAAGGATTCTGGATCGTCGACGGCCAGCGTCTCACGGACAAGGAAGGCAATCCCATACTGGCCAACGATGTCAGCAACACCCTCTTCCAGAAGGTGGAGACCGACGAAGAGAGCGGCATGGTCCGCTTCACGCTCGCCGACGGCAGTTCGTTCGAGATTCCGGTGTTCGAAGCCCTGAGCATCCGGTTCGATGCAGCTCCCGTAACGGCCGTCCCCGACCGTTCGATACCGGTCGAAATCGAATACACCGTAGCGGGCAGCGAAGCCGAAACGGCGTATGTCGACTACTTCACGGCATGGAACGTAACGGTGAAAATCGACAAATACACCCGTACGATCTCGGTGAAGCTGGACGAAAATGCCGAAGAAGGCAATGTCGTCGTCATCGCCTCGGCCGGCGGCAATACCGTTCTCAAACCATTATTCTTCACCTATGGAACGGCCCAGATCGACCCTCCGACGTGGGATCCGCAGTTCGGAACGGGAGCGGAGGTCGCCCTCGAAGGCGAATTCACGGAATTCGACATCAGGGTGTCGGCCAACATCGACTACGACGTGACGATCGCCGAGGAGTGCCAGTCGTGGCTCAAACCCGCCCCCAAGACACGCGCGGAGACGGTCACGACGACCCACTCGTTCGTAGCCGACTACTATGAAAACGACAGCGGCGCTGACCGCAAAGGCTCGATCACATTCTCGAATCGCCCCTACGGCATCACCGTAACGCTCGGCGTCCGCCAGTCGCCCGTCATTCCCGACACTCCGGCCGAACCGGGCATCGCAACGGGCGCCGACCTAGTGGCTTTCGCCAAAGCGGTCAACGCCGGCGGCAGCACGAGCCGCTGGGAGAACGCCTCGGGCGAAGTGGTGCTGCTCAACGACATCGATCTGACGGAACTTACCGAATGGACTCCGATCGGACAGGGCAAGGCCACCGGATCGCCCTCCTACAATACGTTGACAAACCCCTTCACGGGCGTGTTCGACGGCCAGGGTTTCACGATCAAGGGAATCCGATGGACCTTCGACGCCGAGAGCGAGACGACCCACCTCCACGGCCTGTTCGGAGCGATAAAGGACGCTACGATCAAAAACCTCAAGCTGGGCGCCGCAGGGGATCAAATTACCCTCGTGGGTACGAGTCAGAACGTCGTATCGGCCGGTGCACTGGCGGGTTACGCCGAAGGATCGACGATCGTCAACGTCACCAACAACGTCTCGGTCATCCTCACGGGCGACAATCCCGACGCGACGCTGATGATGCTCGCCGGCATCGCCGGATGCGCCAAATCCACGGTCATCGGCGGTGAAACGAAGGCCGACGCCGTCGTCAACAACGGCGACGTGAAGACCGGCCGCATCACCAACACAGCCAACGGGGGTACGGGTATGAACATCGGAGGCATTTGCGCCTTCACGCTCGGTGCGGGAACCAAGCTCAACTACTGCACTAACAACGGCGAAATAAGCGCTCCCACAGGACGCGGCGGCGGTCTGGTCGGCACGCTGGGCGGCAGTACGACCGAAGAGAACGGCACGGTGATCGCCAACTCGACCAACAACGGAACGATACAGGACGATGCCATCGGTCAATACGGCGGCAGCAAGGACTACTACAACTATAAGCGCATGGGCGGTCTGGTCGGCGGTACGGTTACCAACAACAACCTCCGCATCGAATACTGCACCAACAACGGCAATGTCTTCTCGCAACTGGGATGCCGTACGGGAGGTTTCGTGGGCCACAATCAGGCGACGATCGTCGGTTGCGTGAACAAGGGAACGATCCTGGCCAACATCACCTACGCCTCCGGCGAACCGCAACACGGACCCGGTTGGGCCTGCGGTTACAGCGGCAAGAAGCTCGTCACACAATGCGCCAAGGGAGGTCGTGTCGGCGAATGGGATACCTACAAGGACAATCCGGGCAGCGCTCCCGAGGCCACGAACGACAACGCCCTGTGCTACAAGAACGGCGATTATTTCGATCCGTCGCAGAACTACTAACGCTTAATTCAGACATCCATGAAACGATTTCTATATCTCTTGCTCCTCACGGCGACAACCTTCGTCTACGGATGCAGCGACTACGACGATTCGCAACTCAGCGGACGTCTCGACGACATCAAGGAGCGGATCGCAAAACTTCAAGACCGCATCGCCTCGCTCAACAGTCAACTCGCCGACCTGAGCGAACTGACATCGGGCAACGTCATCACGGAGATGACCGAAGACTCCGAAGGCAATTATATCATCACCTACAAGGACAACAAGAACGAGGAGAAGAGCATCGTACTGGCCACTGTCGACCAGATGCTCAACGTCCCGCTGCTCGGTGTCGAACTCGACCCGCAGAACAATCTATATTACTGGACCGTAACGGCTGACGGCAAGACTTCGCCGCTGCTCGACAAAGCCGGCGAAAAGGTGCCCGTAAGCGGATACACGCCCGAAGTATCGGTCGACGCCGAGGGATTCTGGACCGTCAACGGCGAACGGTTGAACGACGCCGAAGGAGATCCGATCGAAGCCAACGACGGCGAAAGCTGCCTGTTCAAGGATATTGCCCGCGACGCCAACGGCAACCTGTCGCTGACGCTCGGCGACGGGAAGGTCATCACGCTCCCCATCCAGCAGGTACTGAATCTCACGCTCTCGACAGCAATCAACACCACCGTCGTCGACCCGACGGTTCCCGCAACCATCGAATATGAACTCCACGGCGAACATGCCGCGGAAGCACTGGTCGGCATCGCCGAGGCCGAAGGGGTCGAAATCGTCCTGGACAGGAAACAGCAGCGGATCACCGTCACCTTCCCGACCGGATTCGACGATGGATACATGATCGCAATGGCCTACGACATGCAGGAGCATACGGTACTGCGACCGGTATTCTTCACCAAGGCGACGAGCGATCGGATCGAGATCCGAACGGCCGAAGAACTCGTGCAATTCGCCGAAAACGTCAATGCCGGAACGGGCGCACAGCGAATGACCGCCGTATTGATGAACGACATCGATATGACGAAGATCGCGTCGTGGATTCCCATCGGCAACGGTTCGTTCGTCGCCACGGCTTCGGAATCGAAAGTCGAGGGTGCGGCTTTCGAAGGGACGTTCGACGGTCAGGGCCACGCGCTGCTGAACTGCAAGATGACCGGAGCACTCACCTCGGACAATCAAGTCTACGGACTGTTCGGCATCCTCAAAGGCGCCACGGTACGGAACCTCGTATTGGGTGCCGAAAGCGGCGACACGGGGTCGTTCAAGGTCTCGGGCAACGGAACGACCTCGACGGGCGTCATCGCCGGGGCCAGCGTCGACTCGAAGATCGAGAAATGCACCAGCTATCTACCGATGGTTTGCGAAGGCAACAACTCGGCAAACAAACTGATGACCATGGGCCTCGTAGGCTTCGTCTACGGAGCCGGCACAAGCGAGGATACCGTTTCGCAACTGACCGATTTGACAAACTACGGTGCACTGAAAGCGGATCCGGGTGCCGCCAACGCCAACGGATTCACCTCGACTCAGGTCGGAGGCATCGCCGGATTCTCGAACACCTCCCGCACATCGACCTTCGCCAATCGGTTCCTGCGCTGCATAAATCACGGAGACATGACCGTTTCGACAGGACGCGCTTCGGGCATCGTCGCCGCAGCCAACACCTTCACGCACATCGTCGAATGCGAGAACTACGGCGACATGATGAATACCTATGCGGGCTCCAAGGGCGGACGTCTGGGCAACATCACCTGCATCCTCGGCACCCAGTCGATCATAAACGGCTGCACCAACCACGGCGACGTCGTGACGACCAACTCCCAATCCCACGCCGGAGGACTGCTCTGTCTGTCCAATGCCACAGACTGCGAAATCATCAATTCGGCCAACTACGGCAACGTAATCTCCGACCTCACGACCTACCGCGGCACGCTCGTAGCCAATATCAACAGCCTCGGAAAGATGGACAACAACATCGCAGGCGGCGGAATAGGATCCTACAACGGCGGCGACTACGAAATGGTCGCCATCAACGAAATGAATTTCATGGATTATATCGGAAAGATCAAGGCCGGCAACGAAGAGCGCGTGACCAATACCAAGTACGGAGGCGAGGTCTCGACGGCCAAAGGCATTCGCACGGCCGACGATCTCGTGGCTCTCGCGGCTGCGGTCAACTGCAGCAAGCCGCTCGGCGAATGGCAAAACGAAAACGGAGAGATCTGCCTGCTGACCGACATCGACATGTCCGAGGTCGCCGAATGGACACCCATCGGCAAGGCGACCTTCGTCATCGCAAACAACAAACTCACGGTCTCCGGAACCCCCTTCGCAGGACATTTCAACGGCCAGGGCTACCGGATCCGCAATCTGAAAATGGTCGCTGCGAACAGCGAGGAGGGGGCTACATACGGATTGTTCGGAACTTTGGCACCCGGCGCCGTGATCGAGAATTTCTCGTTCGACACGGGCTGTTCGCTGACCGTCACGGCCACGGCAGGTTCGTCGAACGGCGTGGTGGCCGGACTGGTTTACGACGCTACGGTGCGTGACATCACGAGCAGCGCTCCGATGCTTTTCCAGGGTGCGGCGGGCAATGTCCGCATCACGATGGCCCTGATAGGAACGGCCTTTGCCGAAACAGCCAACGTCACGATCGACAACGTGAACAACAACGGCGCGATCACGGCCGAAAACCGCGACAACAACACGGACGGAGGCGCCACGGGCTACCACATCGCCGGCATTGCGGGATTCACCACCAACGACGGGGCTTCGCAGCAGAAAGTCATCATCTCCGACTGCATCAACTACGGCGACATCACCTCCGCGACAGGACGCACCGCGGGCATCGTCGCAGCGGCCAACCGCTATACCCAACTGGCCAACTGCGTAAATCACGGCAAGCAGCTGAACACTTGTCCGAAAAACGATGCGGGACGTTTGGGTAACATCGCCTGCAACATGGGCGCAGGGTCGTCGATGATCGGATGTTCGAACTACGGCGATCTCACCTCGACGACCGGTTCCCGCTGCGGCGGCATCACGTCGGCGGCAGGCGACGCGACCTTCGAGAACTGCGCCAACTACGGTACGATCCTGACCGACAGCCCCTATCGAGGTGTATTCTGGGGGTATAACAACGCCGTGGCACAATGGACCGACTGTACGGCCGGCGGCAAGGTCGGAACCTACAACGCCAATGCTCCCGTTTTCGACTCTATGCCGATGCCGAGCAAGCCAACTACCTGGGGAAACAAGGGGCGAACCAATCGGCTCTTACGAATATCGCCTACCAAATCGGAAACTCGGGCGGAGGAAGCGCGGGCGGCGACGCGGAACTGCGCATTCTCTTCATCGGGAACAGTTTTACGAAAGATGCCGTGGAGCATCTGCCCGGCATTCTGAAAGCCATGGGCATCGACAAGGTGAAGATGACACACATGTACTACGGAGGCCGCACGGTCCCCGAGTACAACAACGGATTCGCCACCGTGAACGACTACCGCTGTTACGAGTGCGGCCCGGGAGCCGCCGGGTGGACCGAACTGATGAACAAGACGATCAAAGAAGTCGCCGCATCGGACCGATGGGACGTCGTGACCATCCAGGAACACACGGGCAAGGTCAACGCATGGAAGTGGACCTCGGCCGAGAAAGAGGCTTTGCAGGGACTGATCGACAATGTCAAATCGACGCAGACCGGAGCCATGCCCAAGTTCTATTATATCCTCTCGCAAGCCTACGGCGACCCGGCGATCGTCAGCTACTCGCAGCAGACGGTGATCGTCAACAATTTCGCCTCGTCGCAGGCGGACATGTACGCCGCCATCGTCGCACAAGGCCAAAAAGTAATGAGCGAAGTCGCATTCGACGATGTGATCGCCACAGGCACCGTCCTGCAAAATCTCCGCACGTCGAAACTCCAAAACGCGATGGACATGACCCGCGACGGGTACCACATGGACTACGGCATTTCGCGTTATGCCGCATCGTGCGCCGTATTCGAAAAACTGATCTCGCCTGCCTTCGGAGGTGTGACGCTCGACGGAAATCCGTTCCGCTATACGACATCGAATACCACCCACGGCAGCTATTCGACCCCTGTTACCGAGGCGAATGCCCCGATCGCCCTGCAAGCAGCACGCTATGCCCTGACTACGCCCTACGCCGTCACCGACATGTCCCACATCGGGCAGGAAAGACCCGATAACGGCATCGAGGACACGGAATTCGAGGAGGACCAGAACAAAGAATAATTTTGCAGAAAAAATGAAAAAAACATATATCATCCTATTCGGCGCAGCATTGCTGCTCGGAAGCTGCACCCGAAATCCCGAAACCGACGAACCGACTCCGCCCCACGCCTCATCAGGACTCGTCATCAAAGCCTCCTGCACTCCGGCAACGCGAACCGACATCATCGAAGGAAAAAGCACATGGGAAGTCGGCGATCGCATTACGGTCGTCTACGACGGTACGGCCTATGTCTACACGGCTACCGAAGCGGGTGCCACGACCACCTTCGCCAGCGATACGGGGATCACGGCCTACGACCCCTCGAAACCGCTGACGGCCTACTATCCCGTCACGACCGTCGAAGGCACCGTTGCGGTGGAACCCCAGCGTACAATCACCCTGCAAGGCACGGAGCAGACCAACACGGCCTGCGCACCGCTGGTCGGGACACCGCTCGATAAGAATCTTGCGGAGGGTGCACTCCATGTCTCGTTCCGCAATATCTTCTCGGTCATCGAACTGCGCATCGATGCCGGCGAATTGGATAGTCCGGCGCAATCGCTCGCCGTGGAACCCGCCTCGCAGGAGGACTTCGACGGCTATCTGACCTTCACAGGTACGGTCGACCCTTCGACCCTCGCCCTCACGCCGGCCCCCGGCGGAACGGGATCGAAAACTGACGTTGCATTTCCCCGATAACGCCGATCTGACCCGTCCCCAGACAATCAAGTTCCCCGTAGGGCGCTTCATCTCCGAGGCCGGTCTGAAACTCACGCTCACGACGACCGACGGCAGAACCTACACAAAAACATCTACAAATCGGGAATACGCACCTACAACGAGAAGAACGGCGTGTTCTCGGCCCGCCATCTCGCCAAAGCGCTCTACGCTTTCGCACCTCCGGGCGGTATCGAGACGGCCGACGATCTCATCGAATTCGCCGCGGCAGTCAATGCGGGCGAAAGTCTCGCCCCCTGGCAAGATGAACGAGGCTTCGTCGTACTGCTCAACGACATCGACATGACCGGCATCGAAACGTGGACACCGATCGGCGATGCGGTCTGTCCGCTGACGGGTACCAACGCATTGACGATCGAGTCGGGACGTCCATTCACGGGCTTCTTCGACGGGCAGGGGCACTCGATCCGTAATTTCCACATGGTATGCGACAACTCGACTCCCAACCGCGCATGGGGATTCTTCGGCGCACTGGGCCCCGGAGCCGTCGTCGAAAACCTCGTCTTCGACTCCTCCTGTTCGCTGGCGGTCAAAGCCTCGAAAGGCACCGACTGCGGCATTCTGGCCGGCGTGGTCTACGACGCTACCGTGCGCAATATCGTCAACAACGCCCCGATGTCGTTCGACGGCTCGGCAGGCAACGTCCGCATGACGATGGGCATGGTCGGACTCGCCTTCGCCAGCAAAGGCGTCGTACTCGACCGCCTGACCAACGAAGCCGCCCTCACGTCCGAAGACGGCGGCAATACCGGCAACGGGCGACGGGCATACACGTCGGCGGCATCTGCGGGTTCAGCACCAACCTCGCCAGTTCGGCCAACCCCGTAATCTTCAACGGATGTATCAACCGCGGCGACCCCCCGACAAAGGTCGGACGTGCTTCCGGCATCGTCGCCGCAGCCAACCGCTACACGCACCTGACCGACTGTACCAACTACGGACTCAACGACAACGCCTTTCCCAGATCGGGATACGCCCGCCTCGGCAACATCACCTGCATCACCGGACCGGGAATCAAATTCACCAACGTCGTGAACCGCGGCGATCTAATCAGCCGTACGAAGGGGGCCGCCGGCGGCATTCTCTGTCTGGTAAACCACAACGACAACGAATTCATCGGATGCGAAAGCTACGGCCGTGTCATCTCCGACCGCCCCGACAACGACTACAAGGGAACCTTCTTCGGACAGTGTAAAAAACGCCGCGAAGTTCCGAAACTGCATCGCACAAGGTGACGTGGGAACCTACAACGGAGGCGATTGCATCATGACGGGCGTCAACGCCGACAACTACATGGACTATCTCGGCGCCTACGACGCCTCGGCGGTCGACGTCACTCCGGCGAACATCCTCTATCGTCCTGCCGGAAACTGATATAAGAAAACGAAGTCTTCATCCAACGATAACCTATGAAACGAAAAATCACTCATCTGCTGATTCTCGCCGCTGCTCTCACCGGAGCAGCGTGCGGAGAACAGACCGCCCCGTCGCAAACCGGCGGCCGGGCCGAAAGCGATCGTCGCCGAACTGCACGATCCCGCATCGAAAAAAGTGTTGGTCGTCTCACACCGCGGCGACTGGCGCAACTGGCCCGAAAACTCGATTCCTGCTATCGAATCCGTAATCCGCATGGGAGTCGACATCATGGAACTGGATCTCAAACTGACCAAGGACAGCGTGCTGGTGCTCTGCCACGACAAGACGATCGACCGTACGACCAGCGGAAAAGGCCGAGTCTGCGACATCACCTACGACTCGATCCGCCGCTGCAAGTTACGCCGGGCACACAACGTCGTTACCGACGATCTGCGGATGCCGACCCTGCGCGAAGCGCTGGAAGTCTGCAAAGACCGCATCGTGGTGAACATCGATCAGGGGTACGAATATTACGACCTCGCGCTGGCCGTCACCGAGGAGCTGGGCGTCACGGATCAGGTGCTCATCAAGGGCAAGCGTCCGGCGGAGGTCGTGGCGGCGAAGTTCGCCGCCTATCCGCACAACATGATGTACATGCCGGTCATCGACATCCTCAAACCGCAGGGACGCGAACTCTTCGAGGAGTACCGGAAATCGGAAAAGCAGCCGTTGGCCTACGAGGTCTGCTGGGACGAATATACGCCCGAGGTGGAAGCCTGCATGAAACGCATCGCGGACGGCGGTTCGAAGCTCTGGGTGAACTCGCTTTGGAGTTCGCTCTGCGGCGGATTGGACGACGACAGGGCCTTTGAAGGCGGCCCTGCCGCAATTTACGGAAAACTGATTGACATGGGCGCGACCCTGATCCAGACCGACCGCCCTGAATTACTGATCTCGTATCTCCGCAGCCGGGGGCTGCACGATTGACTCGCTGAAACTTATGAAAAAATTACTGATTCTGCTACTGTGCAGCACCCTTTTCCACTCCGGTCCCGTCTTCGGATGGGGACGCGAAGGGCACGAGACAATTGCCAAGATCGCCGAACGCAACTTGACGAAGCGAGCGAAAAAACGCATCGAAAAAAATACCTCGGAGGGCACTCGATCGTCTACTATGCCAAGTGGATGGACGAATACCGCAAGACCCCCGAATATGCCTTCACGGACGGCTGGCACACGGCGCCTGTCGATGCCCGTCTCCATTACTGACGAATTGCTCAACCCGAAACGCGGCAATGCCATCTACGGACTGGAATCCGCCATACGCATCCTCGAAAATTACCGGGAGCAAAGCGATTCCACCGTGGCCGTCAACCTCAAATACGTCATTCATCTGGTGGGCGACATGCACTGCCCCGCGCACATCAAGTATGCGACCCACGACATGAAATACGACGTACTTTTCGAAGACAAATATCGCAAAGCGCACAAGTTCTACGTCCACAGCGTCTGGGACAACGAGATCATCACCGTCTCGCGTATCTGGTCGGTCAGCGAATGGGCCGATGAACTGGACCGTCTTCCGAAAAGCGACAAACAGGCCATCGCTGCCGGAACGCCCGCGACTGGCTGCACGATGCCGCCGTATGCTGCGAAGTGCAGTTCGAATGGGCCAAACCCGACGCCCGACTGGGACAGGACTTTCTGAACAAGGCCCTGCCTCTGGTCGAAAGTCAAATCCGAAAAGCCGGATACCGGCTCGCCCGTTTGCTGAACGGTCTTTTCGATTAACGGACTTCGGAATTCATGAATCGGATCAAGGAATTTTATCGCATCAGTCGTCCGGCTCCCAAGCGGGAGCTGGACGACACGCGTGCGACAGATACTACCGCCGTCTCCGGCTGCAAGCATTTACCGCCGCGACACTCGGATACAGTCTATACTACGTTTGCCGAACGAGTCTCAACGTCATGAAAAAGCCGATACTCGACAGCGGTTCGCTCGATGCCTCACAACTGGGCGTCATCGGGTCGGCGCTCCTATTTGCCTATGCCGTCGGCAAGTTCGTCAACGGATTCATCGCCGATTACTGCAACATCAAACGCTTCATGGCCACGGGTCTCGTCGTTTCGGCCTCGGCAAACGCGCTGATGGGCGTACTGGGCCTCGCCCATCGGTCATCCCCACGGCCGTGATCTTCATCGCGTTCGCCGTGATGTGGGGCCTGAACGGCTGGTCGCAGTCGATGGGCGCCGCCCCGGCGATCATCTCGCTCTCGCGCTGGTATCCCCTCAAAGAACGCGGAACCTACTACGGATTCTTCTCTGCAAGCCACAACCTCGGAGAGTTCTTTTCATTCCTCTTCGTAGGGTCGATCGTGACCTTCGCCGGATGGCAGGCCGGCTTTTTCGGATCGGCAGCGGCGGGAGCCATCGGGGTAATCGTCATCCTCTGCTGGCTCCACGACACCCCTGAATCCAAAGGATTGCCTCCGGTCGAGACTCTGGCGCATGAAAAGTCCCGGTCCCAAGCCGACAGATCCGTGAAGGAGATCCAGAAACAAGTACTCAAAACCCCTGCGGTATGGATATTGGCGGCTGCCAGCGCCTTCATGTACATCTCCCGCTACGCCATCAACGGATGGGGCGTACTGTTTCTGCAAGAAGCCAAAGGGTTCTCCGACAGCGAGGCCATCTCGATCGTATCAATCAACGCCCTGCTCGGAATTCTCGGAACCGTACTTTCGGGTTGGTTCTCCGACAAACTCTGCAAGGGAGACCGAAAGCTCCCCGCCCTGTTATTCGGCATACTGAATTCCGTCGCACTGACATTGTTCCTGTACGGCGGTACAGAGGTGTGGTGAATGTGCTGGCGATGGTACTCTTCGGAATCGCCATCGGCGTACTGATTTGTTTCCTCGAGGTCTGATGGCCGTGGACATCGTCCCCCGCAAGGCTACCGGCGCCGCATTGGGCGTCGTGGGAGTAGCATCTTACTGCGCAGCCGGCATTCAGGACGTAGCCTCAGGATGGCTCATCGACGCACACATAACCGTCGCCGCCGACGGCACGAAAGTCTATGACTTCGCCCCCGTGGCGTTTTTCTGGATAGCAGCATCCGTCATCTCATTTCTGCTCCCGCTGCTCAACTGGAAATCGAACGTCTCCGACAAGCAGGCGGAATAGGGCAATTGATCCTCTTCTTCTTCGGCTCGCTTCTCGGAAGCGAGCCTTCTTTTTTGCCGCTCCCGCCCGAAAGAGCGGACGCTCAGACCCGCGACGAACCGGCCTTCTCCATCGCTTTTCGGAATCGGCGACTTCTCCCAGACAGAGTTCGCCCCGGCAGGGCCATACGCACGTATGACCCTGCCGGGGCGAACCGAGGAGGACGGAAAGCCTCCTCTGAAATCCGAAACTACTTCTGCATGTAACCCTTGATGTAGTGGTGGTGCGAACCGAAACGCTCGAACGCCGCACGATCCAACTCCTCCTGTGCCGAGGGGTGGGCGATCGAGATCACCAGACGGGCGCGCTCCTGCAACGTCTTGCCGTAGAGGTCGACCGCACCGTTCTCGGTCACCAGCCAGTGGATATGGTTGCGGGTCGTAACGACGCCGGCTCCCGTATCGAGCACCGGAGCGATCTTCGATACGCCCTTGGTGGTGATCGAAGGCATGGCGATGATCGCCTTTCCGCCCTTCGACAGCGAAGCGCCGTAGACGAAATCGACCTGACCGCCCACGCCCGACCAGAACTTCGTACCGATCGAATCGGCGCAGACCTGACCCGTCAGGTCGACCTGGATGGCCGAGTTGATGGCCACGAAGCGGTCGTTCTGCGAAATGACATAGGGATCGTTCGTATATCCCACGTCCATCATCAGCACGCCGGGGTTGTCGTCGATGAAGTTATAGACCTCCTGCGAACCCATCAGGAACGTCGAGACCATCTTGCCCGGATCGGTTTTCTTGGCCTCGCCGTTGATAACGCCCTTGCGTACGAGCGGCAGCACGCCGTCGGCGAACATCTCGGTATGGATACCCAGGTTCTTATGGTTGCCCAGCTGCGCCAGCACGGCGTTGGGAATGGCTCCGATGCCCATTTGCAGCGTCGCGCCGTCCTCGATCAACTCGGCGCAGTGCGCGCCGATAGCCTTCTCCACGTCGCTCGGTTCGGAGAACTTCGCCTCGACGAGCGGCTGGTCGTCCTGCACGAACAGGTCGATCTTCGACAGGGGAATCATCGCCTGACCGAAGGCACGGGGAACGTACTTGTTCACCACGGCGATCACATGGTCGGCGCATTCGATGGCCGCCAGCGTAGCGTCGACCGACGTTCCCAGCGAAACGTAGCCGTGCTTGTCCGGCGGGCAGACCTGAATCATCGCCACGTTGCAGGGCACCGCACCCGACCGGTACAGCTTCTGCGTTTCGCTCAAAAAGATCGGAATGTAATCGGCGTAGCCGCTCTGCGTCACCTTCCGGACATTCGCGCCGACGAAGAGCGAATCGAGCTGGAAGACACCCTCGAACTTCGGGTCGGCATAGGGCGCCGGCCCTTCGGTGTGCAGATGGTGCACGTGGACGTTCTTCAACTCGCCGGCCTCGCCGCGGGCGCACATGGCCTTGATGAGGCACTGCGGGGCCGAAGCCACCGAACTCAGATGGACATGATCGCCCGACTTGATGACCTTCACGGCCTCCTCGGCCGTTGTGAATTTGATCGGAGTATTCATTACTGCCTTTTTAAGTTTGAGATTAGGTATTTAAACAATCGATATTATTTGCGTTTCACTTCGACCTGCTCGTACCCCTCGACGATATCGCCCACGCGGATATCGTTGAACGACTCGATATTCAGACCGCAGTCCTGTCCCGTGGTCACCTCCTTGACGTCGTCCTTGAAGCGTTTGAGCGATCCGAGCTTGCCGGTGTAGATGACGATGCCGTCGCGGATGACGCGGATCGGCGTCGAGCGCTGCAACTTGCCCTCGCGGACGATACACCCGGCCACCGTGCCGACCTTCGTGATCTTGAAGATTTCCAGCACCTCGACCGAGCATACGATCTCCTCCTTCATCACCGGTTCGAGCATACCCTCGATCGCGTCCTTGATGTCGTTGATCGCGTCGTAGATGATCGAGTAGAGACGGATTTCGATCTCCTCCTTCTCGGCCGTCTTGCGCGCCGCGGCCGACGGACGCACCTGGAACCCGACGATGATGGCGTTCGACGCGGCGGCCAGCAGCACGTCGGACTCCGAAATCTGTCCCACGGCGGCATGGATGACGTTGACCTGCACGGTCTCCTTCGAGAGCTTGATGAGCGAGCCGGCCATCGCCTCGACCGAACCGTCCACATCGCCCTTGACGATGATGTTCAGCTCCTTGAACGATCCGATGGCGATACGGCGGCCGATCTCGTCGAGCGTCACGTGCTTCTGCGTCATGATGCCCTGCATCCGCTGCAACTGCTCGCGCTTGTTGGCGATCTCGCGCGCCGAACGGTCGTCGTCCATCACGTTGAACGTATCGCCCGCCTGCGGAGCGCCGTTGAGACCCAACACCTGCACCGGCGTCGCGGGCCCCGCTTCGGTCACCTTCTTGCCGTTCTCGTTGAACATCGCCTTCACGCGGCCCGTGTGGATACCCGACAGCAGAACGTCGCCCACATGGAGCGTGCCGTTCTCCACGAGCACCGTAGCCACGTAGCCGCGCCCCTTGTCGAGCGTCGACTCGATGACCGTACCGGTCGCCTTGCGGTCGGGGTTGGCTTTCAGATCGAGCATGTCGGCTTCCAGCAGCACCTTTTCGAGCAGTTTGTCGAGATTGAGCCCCTTCTTGGCCGAAATATCCTGGCTCTGGTACTTGCCGCCCCACTCCTCGACCAGATAGTTCATCTGGGCCAGCTGCTCCTTGATATGGTCGGGATTGGCGTTGGGCTTGTCGATCTTGTTGATCGCGAAGACCATCGGCACGCCGGCGGCCTGCGCGTGGTTGATCGCCTCGACCGTCTGCGGCATGACGCTGTCGTCGGCCGCCACGATGATGATCGCCACGTCGGTGACCTTCGCGCCGCGGGCACGCATGGCCGTGAAGGCTTCGTGTCCCGGCGTATCGAGGAAAGTGATCTTGCGGCCGTTGAGCACGACGCTGTACGCGCCGATGTGCTGCGTGATACCGCCCGCCTCGCCTTCGATGACGTTGGTCTTGCGGATATTGTCCAGCAGCGACGTCTTGCCGTGGTCGACGTGTCCCATGACGGTCACGATCGGCGGGCGCGGCACGAGGGATGCCTCGTCGTCGACTTCGTCGTCGGCGATCGCCTCCTGAATGTCGGCCGATACGAACTCGACCTTATATCCGAACTCTTCGGCCACGACCACCATCGCCTCGGCGTCGAGACGCTGGTTGATCGAAACCATCAGGCCCAGGTTCATGCAGGCCGAAATCACCTCGTTGACCGAAACGTCCATCATCGTCGCCAGCTCGCTGACGGTGACGAACTCGGTCACTTTGAGGATCGAACGCTCCTTCTGCTCGCGCTGCATCTCCTCGTTCAGGCGTTCGGCCACCAGCTCGCGTTTCTCCTTGCGGTACTTGGCGCCCTTCGACTTGGCACCCTTCGAGGTCAGGCGTGCCAGCGTATCCTTCACCTGCTTTGCTACCTCCTCGTCGCTCACTTCGGGACGCACGACGGGTTTCACCACACGGGCGCCCTTCTTCTTGTTGCGGCCATCGCCCGGACGCGGCTGACCGCCGCCCCTGCCGGAGGCATTGCCGCCGGCCTGCGAACCGCCGCCGTTACCGCCGCCGCGGCCCGCAGGCTGCGCGCGGTTGACGTCCACCTTCTCCTTCGACAGGCGTTTGCGTCTATGCTTGCCGCCCGGCACCATGGCCGAAACGTCGATCTTGCCGAGCACCTGAGGGCCCGTCAGCGTCTCGGTCGCCGGACGGAAAATATCGTCTTTCTTCTCGGCCTGCCGCTCGTCGTAGGTCTTCTGCTGCGCCTCGGCCGAAGCCATGGGCCGTACCGGTGCGGGCGTCGGCGTCACCGCAGGCGCCGCAGGGGCGGGCTTCCCGACCGCCGGAGGCGTCACGGCCGGCGCTGCCGGCTGCGGCTCGGGAACCTCGACGGGCGTCGGCACGACCGGTTCGGCCGGAGCGGGAACCGCCGCAGGAGCGGGCGCCGGCGTCGGAGCAGGTTTCGCCGCAGGGCGCGGAGCCGGGGCCGGCGTTGCAGCCGGAGCCGCCTTCGGGCCTTTGCCCGAGAGATCGATCTTGCCCAATATCTTGGGACCCATGCTCGCCACCTCGTCCTTCACGCTGATGACGTTGCTCTTGACCAGCAACTCCTCGTCGTTCTTTCCGCCCTTGCCCTTCGCGTCGTCGTCGAGGGTGACGGTCGCCTGCTTCTGCGCGATGCGCTCGCGGATATTGACACGTTCGCTGTTGACGGCACGGCCCGCGCCGAACTCTTTTTCGAGAAGGGCATAAGTCTCCGCATCGACCAGCGCATTGGGCGATCCGTCGCTCTTGACCCCCTTCTTTTGCAGGAAGTCCGTGATGGTGTTGATGCCCACATTGAACTCCTTTGCAACCTGGATGAGTCTTATTCTTCTTTCATTTGCCATATTGTCTGTTCTCCTTTCTTTGTCTCGTTATTCGAATTCGGCTTTGAGAATCTCCACCACCTTCTGGGCCTGCTCCATTTCCAGATCGGCGCGCGAAGCGATCTCCTCGACCGAAAGTTCCAGCACGCTCTTCGCCGTATCGCATCCGACGGCTTTCAGCGCGTCGATGATCCACGCATCGATCTCGTCCTTGAATTCGTTCAGGTCGACGTCCTCCTCCTCGACCTCGCGGTAAACGTCGATGTCGTAGCCGGTGAGCATCTTCGACAGGCGGATGTTCAGACCGCCCTTGCCGATGGCCAGCGACACCTGATCGGGTTTGAGATAGACCGAAGCGGTCTGCTTCTCCTCGTCGATGGTGATCGACGAGATCTTGGCCGGATTGAGCGAACGCTGGATCATCAGCTGGGTGTTGGTCGTATAGTTCACCACGTCGATGTTCTCGTTGCGCAGCTCCTTGACGATGCCGTAGATGCGCGACCCCTTCATACCCACGCAGGCGCCCACCGGATCGATCCGCTCGTCGTACGACTCGACGGCCACCTTGGCGCGCTCGCCCGGTATGCGGGCGATCTTCTTGATCGTAATCAGCCCGTCGGCGATTTCAGGCACCTCCTGCTCGAAGAGCCGTTCGAGGAACTGGTTGGCCGTACGCGAGAGGATGATGCGCGGCTGGTTGTTGTTCATCTCCACGGCCTTGACGATCGCCTTGATCGTATCGCCCTTGCGGTAGAAGTCGTTGGGAATCTGCTCCGCCTTGGGCAGGATCAGTTCGTTTTCGTCCTCGTCGAGGATCAGCACCTCCCTTTTCCAGACCTGGTAGACTTCGCCGGTGATGATCTCGCCCACCTGCTGCGAATATTTCTCGTAGAGGCTGGCCTTCTCCAGATCGAGGATGCGCGACGCGAGATTCTGACGCAGCGACAGCACCGTGCGGCGGCCGAACGACGAGAGCTTGATCTCATCGGCATACTCGTCGCCCACCTCGTAGGTCGGATCAATGGCCTTCACCTCCGAGACGGCGATCTGCGCGTTGGGATTCTCCACCTCGCCGTCGGCCACCACCGTGCGGTTGCGCCAGATTTCGAGGTCGCCCTTTTCGGGGTTGATAATCACGTCGAAGTTTTCGTCCGTCTCGTACTGCTTTTGCAGGGCGTGGCGGAAAACGTCCTCCAACACGCCGATCATCGTGCTCTTGTCGATGTTTTTCAGCTCCTTGAATTCAGCGAAGTTGCTGATCAGATTCAGATTATCCATGTTGCGTTATCTTATTTTTATTATTTTGATCCGTCTACTTGAAATCCAGGTACTCCTTCGTATATTTCACCTCGGAGAAGGCGTAGCGTTTGACCACCTTCACCAGCTGCTTGCGCTTTTTGCCCTCGATCGCCTGCTTCTCCTCGTAGGAGAGCGTGATCCCCCCGGCATCCGCCGCATCGAGCAGCGCACGGATCTTCGTGCCGTTCAACAGCAGCACTTCGACCGGACGGCCCACCAGCTTGCGGAACTGCCGTTCGCATTTCAGCTCTTCGCCGATACCGGCCGAAGCCACCGTGAGCGAAAAATCCTCTTCGTCGTCGGCCATCGCTTCGTTGACGGCGCGGTTGACGGCGGCGCAGGTTTCGAGCTGCACGGAGGTGTCGCTGTCCAGCAGCAACTCCACCTCGTTGGAAGGGGAAACCTTACAGCTCACCACAAACACATCGGTACCAACGAGTTGCTGTTCGGCAAGCGCCTTGATTTTCTGACAATCGATCATAATCGTTTCGGATATATTTACGAAATAAAGGGGACTCCTGTCCCCTTACTGCTTCTTTCACGCCACAAATATAGTAAAAATTTTCTTCTACCACAAATATTTACGAAGAAAAATCGTTCCGACGCTCCCTTCGGCCGCCGCGAACGGCTCGGAAAGCCTCCGATACGGAGCGGTTTCGGGTCAACGGCGCGTCTCCGGGATCGGAGTCGGAAACCGTGCTCCCGCCGTTTCCTCGGAATTCCGCACCTCCGTTCGCCGGAACGATGCCGATCCGCTCGGCGGATGCACGGCAGGGCCGATCCGCCCCCTGACCGGAACACGAAGGAACCGTACCGCGCGGCAACCGGAAATTCCGCACGGTACGATTCCCCAAGATTTCGGCTGCGCGCTATGCGTGCGAGCGCTTCGACACGCATAGCGCGAGGATGAACGAAAGGGCCGAGGCTGCGATCCAGAAGAGGGCTGCGGCCTCGAAATCGTAGCGAGCGACGCCGTCGACGACCGTTTTTCCCTCGTTGATGAGCCACCCGCTCACGATGTCCTGCAACCCCGCGCCGATGTAGCTGGCCATGCCGACGATGCCCAGGGCCGCGCCGGTTGCCTCGCGGGGTACGATGTCGATGGCCATCAAACCTCCGAGGAAGCAGATCAGCACGCCGATGGCCATACCGAAGAGCACCATGCTCAGCATGTTGACGAGTATGCCGTCGCCCGAATAGAGGAACAGACACAGCGCGACGGTATTCAGCACGCCGAAACCGAAGGCCAGCACATTGCGGCGTCCGTGAAACAGCGTATCGGACAACCAGCCCGAAAAGACCGTCCCGACGATGCCCAGCAGCGCGTTGACCGAAATGACCTGTGTGGCCAGAGCCAGCGAGTAGCCCTTGACCTCCTGCAAGAACAGCACGCCCCAACCGTTGACGGCATAGCGCGAGACATACATGAAGGCGCTCGACAGGGCCAGCACCCAGACGAAGGGATTGCGGATGACCGAACGCTGCAAGTCGGAGGTCGAACCGTGGTCATGGCTCTGTCCGGGCGACTCCTCGCCGGTCAGCACCTCGATCGGAGGCAATCCTTTGGATTCAGGGGTGTCGTGAAGCAGGAAGACGATCACCGCTACGCCCAACACGCCCGCCACCGACGAGCCGACGAAGCCCCATTGCCAGCCGAAGATGCCGACGACGGCCCCGACGAAGAGGAACGACAGGAATTCGCCGAGGTTGTGGCTGGCGCTGAAAAAAAACCGTAGTAAGTGCCGCGTTTGCTCAGGGGATACCACCGCGACAGCGCGATGATCGCAGGCGGTGCGCCCATCGATTGCGCCCATCCGTTGACGCCCCACATCACGGCGAAGGCGACGAACAGCGTCATGTTGCCCGCCAAGCCCGCGCCGCCCGCGAATCCCAGCACCCCGACCAGCAGGTTGGCGACGGCCGAGACGCACAGTCCGGCCGCCATGAAGCGCTTGATGTTGCTGTGGTCGGAGAGAAAGCCGTTGACGAATTTGCCTATGGCATAGGCGAACAGCAGCGCCGAACCGATGATACCCAGCTGCGTGGCGTCGAGCGCCCCGCTTTCGAGAATCGGTTTCTTGACCACGTTGAGACTCGTGCGGCAGACGTAATAGAGACTGTAACCGACCGTACCGGCGATGAAACTCTGGAAGCGGAGTTTCCGATACAGTTTCATGCGCGCCGCGTCGTCTCCCGCGAAGGGTGCCGACGGCGCGCTTTTTCGAAAGAAAGAGAGTATGCTCATTCGTTTGTCGGAAAATGGTTTCAGGTTGCGGGATCGTCATTCGGCGAAGGTCAGTTCGACCTGCACCGGAAAATGATCCGACGGAGTCCGTGCACGGTAGGGCTTCGCGCTACCGGCGGGCTCCTTCGTACGGTAGGTGTCGGTCAGGATGCCGTAGCGCAGCACGCGGAATCCTTCGGTCACGAAGAGATAGTCGATGCACCGGAACGTCTTGCGGTCGGGATCGAAGCCGTTCTCGGTGCCGGTCTCGGCATAGCGGAGTTCGGCCAGATCGCAAGCGTCGAACAGCAGCTTCGAATCGCGCAGCACGGCATAGCTTTCGCTCGTCTGGCCCACGTTGAAATCTCCCGTGAGCACGGCGCGCTCGCCGCGGCACATCGTCCGAATGCGGTCGACCACCAGCCGACAGCTTTCGACCTGCGCACGCCGGCCCTTGTGATCGGTATGGAGCGTGAAGAACCAGAACCGCTCGCCGCTCTCCCGATCGAGGAACCGGCCCCAGCAGCAGATGCGGACATATTTGGCATCCCAGCCCTTGCTCGGACGCGAGGGTTCCTCCGAAAGCCAGAAATGCCCCGAGTCGAGCAGTTGGAAACGGTCTTTCTTGTAGAACACCGCCGCATATTCGCCCGCCTCGGCCCCGTCGTCGCGTCCGACGCCGGTGTAGCCGTAACCGGGAAGCGCCGCGAGAAGATCCAGAAGCTGGCTGTGGAACACCTCCTGAGCTCCGAAAATGTCGAAATCGTGGTAACGGATCAGCGAGGCGATCACCGGAAGCCGCCGCTCCCAGCCGTCGCCCCTCGCATCATCTCCGGCATTGAGCTGGCGCACGTTGTAGGTCGCCGCAGAGAAGCTCTGCGCGAAGCCACCCGTCGTCGCCGCGCAGAGGGCGGCGATACAGAACAGCACTTTTTTCATGATCGTATCGTTACCCGCGGCGTCCTTTCGATTCGAGATAGCGGATCAGCAGTTCGGGACGGTCGGTCTGGATGATAGTCGCCCCCATGTCGAGCAACCGGCCGTAGACCTCCTCCGTCTCTCCCCGGAAAGCGCGGTCGTCGTTCAGCCCGCCGCAGAGCGACGGCCAGAGCGAGTTCACCCAGAGCTTCGAACCGCCGTCCACGATGCGTTTCATGCAGGCTTCCACCTCGGGCGTATATTCGTCCCAGCAGACTTCGTAGGCCAACGGCTGCTTTTCCGATTTCCGGTACTCCTCGAAGAGTTCGCGTCCCTGCGGTTTGAGGATGTCGATGACCGGCATGTACATCATGTTGTGCGGATAGGCGGCGAACTTCGCCGCCACGACCTCCGCCGGACGCTTGCCCTTGATGAGCACCTGATCCGTGACGCCCAGCTCCTCGGTGACGGCCAGCGCGAGGTCGTAATATTCGTACCCCTGATCGATGTTCACCACGATGCGGTCTTTGCAGACCTCTAACGCTTCGCGCAGGGTCGGCATCCGCAGATCGGTCTTCTGATTGTGCGCCGTACGGAGCACGCAGCGGCGGATCGAGTCGTAGGTGATGTCGCAGACTCGGCCTTTTCCGCTGGTCGTACGGTCGATCGTCTTGTCGTGGCAGAGCACCAGTACGCTGTCCTTGGTCAGTTTGAGATCCATCTCCATGACATCCACGCCCATCGCGATCACGGACTCGATGGCGTCGATCGAGTTTTCGGGCCAGTTGCGCCAGTCGCCGCGGTGTGAGACGACCAACACTTTTTTCGATGCGGGATCGTGCAGTTCGGCCAGAATCCGGTCCGTGCGGCGGCCGGCGGCCGGTTCAGGTTGCGACGCGCACGAGCAGAGGAGTGCCGCCGCGCCGAATAATATCAGCAAACTTTTCATTTTCAATCGTTTTTTTTCAAATTTGACAAAAGGCGGAAGGCCTGCCGTAGGGCACGGCCTTCCGCCGATATGCGGATTATTCCAGTACCGGATAGGTGTCCGAATCCACCCATTTGCGGACGGCCGTCTCCGGTTTGGCCGGAAGCGTCTCGGCCGGCGTCGACGCATAGATTTCGGCTCCGGCGTTCAGCGCCTCCGTGAAAGAAGCGCATTCCTGTCCGGACGAAGGCACCGTGACGGCACCCGATTTCATTTCGTCGAGCGAAAGCAGCAGCCCGAGGCTCTCCGCCCATACCGAACCGTCCTGCTTCGAGTCGTTGCCGACGATCCAGTCGGGATTCTTCTTGCCCGAGGGGCAGGCTTCGTTACCGTAGACGTTCTGTACGTTGCCCTTTTTGTTGTAGCCCACCGACGAAGCGAACGAATCGTTCTGGGGAGACGTCGGCCAGCGTCGAATAGCAGTTGACGACGAAACTGTCGTCGCTGACGATGCCGACGATACCGCCGATGTTGTTGTTGTTCGAAGCGACCCGCTCGATCCAGCTGTAACAGTTGACGATATAATTGCCCTTGCCGTCGCTGCCCTTGGAGATCTGGCCGGCGATGCCGCCGAGGTTCTCGCCTTTCACGCCTTTGTCCAGCTCGACGGCTTCGATTTTGCCGCCGCGGTTGCCGCAATTGATGATGACGCCTTGATTCTGGCCCGCGATACCGCCCAGCACGGCCGCCTTGCCCGAACCGACGATCTCGCCCCGGAAGGTGACGCCGTCGATCACGCCGCGGTTCGTTCCGACGACGCCTCCGGCGGTCTTGAAGGCCGTCGAGAGCGCGAGGTTCTCCACCGCGAGATCTTTGATCGTCCCCTCGTTGCCGCCGAACAGTCCGAAGGACTCGCCCGACGCGGTCGTCTTCACGTTTCGGATCGTGTGGCCCTTGCCGTCGAACACGCCGCCGAAATAGACCAGACTTCCGGTCTCGAACGAGACGGGCACTGCGCTCTGACCCTCGAAATCGATGTCGGCGCTCAATTCGTAGCAGGCCGTCGAGAGGTATACGGCGTCGGCCGCACCGGAGTTGATCGACTCGGCCACGGCGTTCCAGTCGGCCGGGGAGCTGATCTTCCACGGATCGGAGGCGGTGCCGCTGCCCTCGATTTCGGGCGCTTCGGGCGCATCGTAGTCGAAATCGACCTGAATCGTCACCGGACAGTGGTCGGAGGGATAGATGCCCTCGTAGATCGAATTGTCCACCTTATAGGTTTTCAGCGACAGCTGACCGCGCGTGTAGATGTAGTCGATGCGGGCCGTCGAGACCGAAAGGTCGGTCGAGGTCTTGTGCCCGTTGAACGTGCCGACGGGACCGTCGACGAACGCCGGATCCGTCGCCTGATAGGCGTCCTCCCAATGGGTGCGGAACGTCGCCGAAGCGGCGTCGTCCTGCGTGGCATTCATGTCGCCGACCAGCACCGAGGGCATCCCCAGCGTGTTGTACATCTGCTCGCGCTCGATGATGACCTTCGCGGCCTCCGAACGCGCCATGTCGGCCAGCGGCATGTGCGTCACCATCATGAAAAACTGCTTGCCGTAAGCCTTGTCCGTCACCACGGCGCAGCAGGCGATGCGGTGGTAGCTCACCTCGTCCCAGCCGTAGCTCATCTCGTCGGGCGTCGGCGAGAGCCAGAAATAGTGCCGGTCGCTCAGTTCGAACCGGTCGGGATCGTAGGCGATGCCCAGCGCCTCGCCGTTCTTGCCGTCCTGCGAATCGCGGCCGACGAACCACCATTCGTAGTTGCCGCCCTTGCCCGCCACCAGCGTCGGCAGTTCGCTCTGGATCGTACTGTTGGCCTCCTGGAATCCGAAGATGTCCCAGTCGTTGTTGACGATCGACTGCGCGAGGATGTCGCGGCGATGCGTCCAGACATAGTCGCCCGTACCCTTGTTCGATATCCAGAGGTTGTAGGTGCCGAGCTTGACCGTCTGCTCCGTGATGTCGGGCTCGGCGGGCGGGGTGTCGTCCTGATAATAATTGTGGTTCAGTTCCGTCGGAAAATCGTCGGCGCATCCCGCCAGCAGACAGAGTGCCGCGCACAACGGAAACAACAGATACTTTTTCATTTCAGTCGGTTATTTTTCGGTTGTTCATTGCTGATAGTTGATATGGCGTGCGTTACGGCCGTACTGCGACCAAGCCGACGCCGCGGCGGAGTTTACGCCCGGCAGCGCCACCGCGTAGACCTTGAGCTTGCCCGCCGAAGCGTCTTTGCCCAGCACGTAGGAGTAGCCCCACTCGGAGATCGAGACCGAACCCTCGAACATGTCGGCGATCTGTTCGTCGTAGACCGGCTTGCCGTCGGGCGACAGCACGACGTAGTGTCCGGTCTCGGTGGCGACATGCACCTGTCCGAGGTTGTCCACCGCCGGAACGCTGTTGCAGTGCGCATCGAGCGGATACGACCAGACGGTGGAACCGTTCGAGGTGCTGAGCGCGTAGACGGTCGAAGGCGTCGCCGCATCGGCCACGATGTAGAGCGTCTGCCCCCGTCGGCGCTCAGCGAGGCGCCGCCCTGAACGAATCCGTCGGGCACGGCGACGCTCCATTTGGGCGTTTTGGTCGAGGAGGCCGTCAGATTCGTGCAGTCGAAGCAGGCGATGTTCCACGAACCGCCGCTGCCCTCCTTGATCTTGCCCGGAAGGTAGACGCAGTTGTCGGCGCCGACGCAGGGCTGGCAGCGGCCGGCCGAGAGCGTCTTGCCGGGTGCGAACGTATCGGCCGTCGGAACGGGACTCCAAACGAACTGATCGTCGGGAACCATGATGCCGTAGCCGTATTCGCCCGTATTGGTGAAGATCACCACGCCGTTTTTGAGGACGATCGTGCCCGACGTACCGCCGCCGTTGGCCGGAGTGGCCTGGGCCGTATTGCGTCCCGACGATTTCTCGAATCCGCGGATCGCGCCGTTCGTGCCCCGGCTGCCGACGACGACCATGTTCGGGCCGACGCTCGGCGTCGAGAAGGCGATGCGGGCGCCTGCGGCGTAGGCCGTCTGGTTCTTCCAGAGCACGGAGCCCGTCGAACCCTCGAACGCATAGACGGTCGGGACGGCCGAATCGTCGCCGTAGGCGTGCGCCACCCAGTAGACCGTACCGTCGGCATCTACCGACGGGTAGGCGATCTCCTTTCTGAGATTGACCTTGTCCTGCGCGGCGGCATCGTATTCCCACGCCACGGCACCCTCGGCGTCGAGCGCCACCAGTTTGCCGTCGCCGGTCACGGCATAAACATAACCCAGATCGCTCACCGTCACTACGTTGGCATCGCAAAGCGCATCGGCCGAAGCGACCTCGGTCGACCGCAGCAGCGTGAAATCCGACACGTCGCCGTCGCGGACGTTGATCGACTTGGTCGCGCTGCTTTCACCGCCGCGGTCGTCGGCGACGGTCAGCTTGACCTGGAACATGCCCTTCTGCGTGAAAGTGTAGGAGGGATTCGTCTCCGTCGAGGTCGAACCGTCGGGGAACACCCATTCGCGCGAGACGATCTCGCCGTCGGAATCGGTCGACTTGTCGGTGAAGGTCACCTCGTCGCCGACGTTGACCATCATCGGCGAGTAGCTGAAATCGGCCGTCGGCACGACGTTGTCGGCCAGCACGGTGACGACCTTTTTCACGGTCGCGCGGTTGCCGTCGGCGCCCCACGCCGTGAGCGTCACCGTGTATTCGCCCGCCTGATTGTAGACGATCGGATCGGGTTCGGCCTCTTCCGACCAGTTGCCTTCGCCCGAGAAGCCGAAGTGCCAGAAATACTCCGCGACGGTCGTACCCTCCACGGAGGTGGTGTTGGTGAAGGTTACAGGGAGTCACGCCCGCCACGATTTCGGCGGCCGCGACGGTAAAATCGGGTTCGATGATCGAGTCGTATACGATCTCCATATCGTCGTTGCTGTCCGTGCATCCGATCAGCACGAAGAGCGTCGCGACGCTCAGAATTGAAAGGATTCGTTTCATTGTGATGTATTTTATCGTTTTAAGGTTTAGCGTTTCCCCTGCCCCGGAGGTATTCGTCCATTTCAGCGGGATAGTCGCATTGGATCATACGCACGCCCGCGGAGACGAAACCGTCCATCACGGTCGTGTTGCCGTTGTAGAACGCCTGCCCTTCGTCGTCGAGCAGATTGGTGACCGAGAGCGCCCGCGCGTTGATGGACGAGATCCACGAGGCACCCGCGTATTGCGTCGAGGTCTGGATCATGTAGACCGGCGAGTAGGCCGCCATCCGGGTCAACACCTCCTCCTTGTTGGCATGGGGCGCGATGATCCCCTGCGGTTTCTGCCGCGAAAGCCAGTCGGCGCGGTCGGTGTCGTCGGAGATGTAGAACTGCACGCGGTCGAGACAGCCGCAGCGTTCGACCACGTCGTAGACCTTCTCGATGCTCACGTCGCTCTCCATGCACTTGTCCAGATTGAACCACACCTTGCCCCGGAACTCCATGAGCACCTCTTCCAGCGTCGGGATCTTCTGGTCGGAAACCTTGCCGTCGGTGGTTTTGAGACGGAAGCGCCCCAGCTCCTCCAACGTGAAATCGGCGACCAGGCCCTTGCCCGAAGCGTAGTCGTTGTAATCGGTGAAACGGCTCAGATAATTGTCGTGCAGACAGATGACTTCGCCGTCCTTGGTAATCTGCACGTCGGTCTCGATGAACTCCACGCATCCCAGCTCCACACAGCGGCGGAACGCCGCCATCGAGTTGGGCGGCAGTTCGTAGCCGTTCTTCGTGTTGCCGCGATGGGCCATGATCCACATCTTCGAGGGATCGAAATTGCGGCACGCCCAGCTCAGCGAAAGTCCCGCCGCCTCGATCTGGCGCATCAGCGTTTCGGTACCGCCGTCGGCATAGGCGACCTCCGCCCGAACCGTGTAACGGCCCTCCTCGGCATAGCTGTGCGTGAGCGTCTCCGAAGCCGAAGCGGTCTGCCGGCGTTCGCTGCCGTCGCCGAAATCCCAGCTCACGCCCGTGACGCCGGTCATCCGGTTGAGCGAAAAGACGACCTCCTCCCGACACGCAGGAAAATCGTTGCTCACGACCATGGCGGCTTCGGTATCACTCACCGAGATCGATCGCGACAGTTCGCTCATCGAACCCGCGACCGGTGTGACGGCGGCTTTCACCGTGTAGTCTCCGGCAGCGGCATAGGCATGGTCGACCTCTCCGCCGGCTGCCGCCGAAGAGGTCTTGCCGTCGCCGAACATCCACAGCACACTGCGGACGTTCGACACGTCGCCGCCGAGCGAGAAGCGCACGGACTGCCCGGCGCGGGCGCTTCGGGCGTCCAGACGATCGAAAGGGCGGTCTGCTGCGGCCCGGGCCGCTCCTCCCCGCCGCCGTCCTAACAGGCGGCAATCAGGGCGAGCCCCGCGATCCACAGCATATGCGGCATGTTTTTCAGGCGTATCATCGTCTCCGAATCATTCCACCCCGTATCCGGGATTCTGGTAAAGTCCCTCGGGGTTGAGAATCCGCTCGTTGTAGGGAATGGGCAGCAGCAGATCCTTCACCGAGAAATTGGAATTGATGGCGTTGTAATGCTCGATCATCTCCTCGTTCGAGTACATGCGCAGCACATCCTGCCAGCGCAGCCCCTCCTGAATGAACTCGAAGAGACGCTCGTCGTAGATGCCCTGACGCAGATCGCTGCCCGACCAGTCGGCCAGACCGGCGCGCCGGCGCACCATGTTCAGGTAGGTCTCGGCCGTCGGCGAAACGCCTTGCCAGTAATAGGCTTCGGCCAGCATCAACGCCACGTCGGCGTAACGCAGCACGATCCAGTTGTTGCCGCCGTAACCGTTGGCGCCGCATTCCAGATCGGCGTACTTCATCGTATCATAGTAGGTCACGCCGGCCACGGTCGTCGCGCGCAGGTAGTTGCGCCGCACGTCGCCCGGATCGAACGATTCGTAGACCTCTCCGGTGGTCATGTTGTGCATCTGGCCGATTTTATAGGAGGTGACGCCCGTCGTGCTGGGGCCGAACTGGTAGTTCCAGATCGAACCGAGATCGGCATTTCCCTGCACGGAGTTGATCTGGAAGATGTTCTCGGGGCAGGACTTCTGCGTGGAGAGGTCCCAGATCTGGTTGTAGGGAATTTCCGACAGCTCGCCGAAAGGACGCATCCCCCACACCGAGGTGAGCTTCTCGATGGCCGTGGTCAGGTAGGAGCTCTTTTCGGAGGCGAAATCCTCGTCGCAGGCGCATTGCAGAGCCGCCTTGCCGTAAAGCGCCAGCGCAGCGGCCTTGCTGGCCCGGCCGCACTCCGAAGCGGGCTGGAAATCGGCCAGCGGGCTGTCCAGCACGAAATCGAGATCATCGAAGATCGCCTTGTAGATCTGCGCTTTGGGGCGACGGTAGTTGTTGGCCGCCACCTCGTCCTTCGAATCCAGACGTTCCAGCACCAGCGGCACGTCCCCCCACCCGTGACCAGATGGAAATAGGTCAGCGCACGGACGAAACGCGCTTCGGCCTCGTAGGTGTCGCGCGCCTCGGAGGCGGAATAGGTCACGTCGTCGAGGTGGGAAAGCAGCGTATTGACTCGCGAAATGCTTTTGAACAGCTGCGTATAGCGGTTGTAGACGTACTGGTTCTCCTCGGTGAGCGTATAGTTGTAGAACTGATAGGGAATGCCGCTGCTGGCTCCGCTGTCGGTCACGACGGTCACGTGTGCCCGCACGTCGGTGAAATAGTAGTTGTACTGGTAGTAGTAGCTCTGCGCGAGCGACTGATAAACCCCGTTGAGCGAGGTTTCGATGTCGGCCTCCGAGGTGTAGAAATTTCCGGCCGTCGTGGCGTTGGGATCGAACTCGTCGAGGAAATTGCAGGACATCAACGAGGCCGAGACGGCCAGAACTGCGAATATCTGTTTGATTTTCATGATCGTCCGAAATTAGAAGGTGAGATTAAGACCGAGCGAGTAGATGCGGGCGAGCGGGTAACACCCCCAATCGAATCCCGGCATCAGGTTGCTGCTTTTGTACGACACTTCGGGGTTGTAACCGCGATAGGGCGTGATCGTGAAGAGGTTGTCGCCGCTGAAATAGACGCGGCACGACGAAACGTGGAGCTTGCTCATCCAACGCTTGGGAAGCGTGTAGCCCAGCGTGATGTTCGCGCAGCGGAAGAAGGAGGCGTCCTCGACGTAATACGACGAGAGTTTGAGCGACGTGTTGGGTGTCGAGATGCGCGAAGCGATGGGCACGTTTGTTGCGTCCCGGCTGCTCGTCGGAGATATAGCGGTCGGCCACGATGGCGTACTGGTTGCCCGAACCTTCCATGTTGTAGAGGTAGTAGTCCTGGAAATTGATCACCTCGCCGCCGTAGGAGTAGACGAAGCTGGCGCTGAAATCGAGTCCCTTCCACGAAAGGTTCGTCGAGAAACCGCCCGTGAAATCGGGATAGGCGTCGCCGATGATCGTCTTGTCGTCGGTGGTGATGAGTCCGTCGCCGTTGACGTCCTCCCAGATCGCGTTGCCGTATGGAGAGCGCGTCGAGCGAATAGGAGGAGACCGCCGGCCCTTTCAGTTCATAACCTTCGGGGAACTTGTTGCCGTTTTTCAGATAGACCTCGCGGTCGAGAAGCGCATTGGCGTAGTCGGCCTTCGACATGATACCGATGGCGTTGTAACCGTAGAACGAACCGATGGGATACCCCTCTTTGGTGATGTGCGAACCCACGGAGCGCTCCGTGGTGGAGATGATGTCGTCCAGACCGCCCATGCTCACCACCTTGTTGCGGTTGACCGAGACGTTGGCGCTGACGTTCCAGTTGACCTTGCCGGTCAGCACGCGGGCATCGACCTGAAAATCGAAACCGCGGTTGCGGATCTTCGCCGTCCCCAGATTGGTCTTGGTTGCAGTGGCGCCCGAGATCGAGGAGATCGGATAGTCGTAGAGGATGTCCGACGAGATCGAATTGTAATAGTTGCCGATCACGTTCAGGCGGCCGCCGAGAAATCCGAGGTCGATACCGATGTTGGTCTGCGTGGTGGTCTCCCCAACCGAGCGCAGCATCGGCGAACGAACCTTCGTAGGTCGTCGAGACGGGGGTGTTGCCGAAGGCGTAGCTGCCCGTCGAGATCGAGGCGATCGAGGCGTAGTTGCCGATGTCGTTGTTACCGCTCTTGCCTCAGCTCGCCCGCAGACGGATCGAAGCGACGCGTTCCAGCGCATCCTTCAAGAAGGGTTCGTTAGAGAGCGTCCAACCGGCCGACACCGAAGGGAAATAGCCCCAGCGGCTGTCCACGCCGAAACGCGAAGAACCGTCGGCGCGGAACGATGCGGTAAGCGTGTAGCGATCGTCAAAGGCGTAGTTCACGCGCGTCAGGAACGACATCATCGCCCAACCGGCCTTGCGCGTGTCGTAGAGCTGGACGTCCGTGGCCTCGAACCGTGGGCCGTCACCTCATGGATGCGGTCGTCGGCGAATCCGGTAGCCTCGACGCCCAGCCGGTCGTAGGTCTTCTTCTGGAGCGTGTAGCCGGCCAGCGCGTCGATGTGGTGGCGGCCGAACTCCTTCTTATAACTGAGCATGAACTCGCCCAGCCGGTCGACGTCGTAGGTCGAGGTGGTGCGGGCGATGTTGTAGGGTTTCAGCGCATCGCTGTAAGCGACGGCGGCATCGCGTCCGATGCTCATCGGGCGATAGTAGAAATAGCGGTAGTTGTACCACTGTTGGCCGAGACGCGCCGAGAGTTTCAGATCGGGAATGAACTCGTAGACCATGTTGACATTGAGGTTGTGGCGCGACATCTTCTCCTGAATGTCCAGCTCGTGGGCGATCGCCAGCGGGTTCTCGGGGAAATTCATTCCCCATTCGGTCTTCATCTTAATCATGGCGCTGCGGGCGTAGTCACCGTTCTCCTCGTAGGCCGGAAGGTTCGGCAGATACATCAGGGCGCTCTGGATCACGCCGTCGTTGATCATGCGGCCCTCGGCCTGCACCACGCGGTTCTTGGCATCGTACATCGAATAGCTGAGACTCACCGACAGCCGCTTGGTGATCTGCGCGTCGAGATTCAGGCGGGCGTTGATGCGATTGTGGTTCGACGGCGAGATGATACCGTCCTGATCCATGTAACCGAGACTGGCCATGTACTTGATAGCCTTCGAACCGCCCGTCACCGAGACGTTGTGACGCATGATGCCGGCATTGGAGAACAGTTCGTCCTGCCAGTCGGTATCGTACTGCGGCGTCACGGGCGTGCGGGTCGTGAAATCGTAGAACATCGACGGAATACCCACTTCGGCCAGCGAGAGCCTTTGGCCGCACGCACCGTATTGTCGTCGTAGGGACTCCACGACACTCCGGCGGCCGTAGCGCGCAGACGGTAGGAGTTGTTGCGGGCGTCGATCAGCAGATCGCGGAACTGGACGGCGTTCAGCAGATCCACCTTGTGGTCGAGCTGCTGGATTCCGTAGGAGAAATCGTAACTCACCTTGGCCGCTTCGCCCTCCTTGCCGCGCTTGGTGGTGATGAGCACGACGCCCGAGGCGCCGCGCGAACCGTAGATGGCGGCCGAGGCGGCATCTTTTCAGGATGTCGATCGACTCGATGTCGTTCGGGTTGATGAAAACGTCTTCCGATGCCGGATAGCCGTCGATCACGTAAAGCGGGTCGCTGCTGGCCGACAGCGAGTTCACGCCGCGCACGCGGATCGTGACGCCGTCGCCCGGGGCGCCGCTGGTCTGGTGCACCTCCACGCCGGCTACCTTGCCCGCGAGCGACTGTCCCACCGTCGGCGCCGTCACCGAGAGTTCGCTGGATTTCACGCTGGCGATCGAACCCGTGAAATCGCTCTTGCGCATCGGTGCGTAACCCACGACGACCACCTCGGAGATCTGTTTGTTCTGCTCCGTCAACGTGACGTCGATGGTCGTGCGGCTGCCGACCTTCACCTCCTTCGTATCGTAACCGAGGAAGGCGAACGAGAGGGTCTGCTTCGGGTTCGGCCGAAATCGTGTATTCACCCGAGATGCCGGTCACGTTGCCGATGCTCGTCCCCTTGACGATCACGCTGGCCCCGACGATCGGCTCGCCCGAAACGGCGGTAACGCGACCGCTGATCGTCTTTTCGGCCTTCACGGGCTTCGCGGAGGAGGGGGGGGTACCGCGGCCCTGCCGGGCGAGAGCACCACGCGGTTACCCTCGATACGCGCCCTCAGCCGCTGAGGCGCGAGCGTGCGGTCGACGACGGCGACGATCTCCTCGTCCACCGCCCGGACGCTCACACGCGCCGCGAGATCGATCTCCGAATTGTTGTAAGCGAACGTGTAATCGCTCCGTTTCTCGATTTCGGCGAAGAACTCCTTCACGGTGACGTTCTGCATGTCGATCGAAATTTTGCGGTTCTGCGCCGCCGCCGTAACCGATAGGGCGAGCATCAGCAGCAGGGACGCGAGAAATTTCGGGACAGCGGGCATTCGCCCGAAGACGTTTGGTCCTTCATTTTTCATAATACACTGGTTTGGTTTAGATTGGATGTTGAATGCTTTCGGGGAAGCGGGTCTTCCGCCCGCTTCCGTGCGGGAATCGTTCATCGGTTTTTCACATGGTTCGGATCGGTTTCGTTCATCGTTTGCGAATGGTTATATGCTGCCTGTCCGTCCTTTCGCAGGCGAAGTGCGTCAGGTTCTCGATGATACGCAGCGTCTCGTCCAGCGTTTCGGGACGCAGGGTGAAGGAGATGCGCGTCGACGCGTCGACGCCGTCATCGATGCGGATACGGATGTTGTACCAATGTTCCAGATTGACGGCGATGTCCTCCAGCGTCATGTTGTCGAAGACGATCGAATCGCCCGTCCAGCTGCCGTAGTTGCTGGCCCTGACGTTTCGGACGGCCAGCCGCCCCGACACCGTGTCGTAGGCGCAGCTCTGGTCGGGGAGGAGCCGCACCGTCTCGCGGGAACCGTCGTGTCCGACCTCGACGCTGCCCGACAGCAGCGTGACCTCCTCGATTCCGAGATCGGGGAATATGGCTGGCATTGAACCGCGTCCCCAGCACACGCACCTCCAAATCGCCCATCGTCACCTCGAAGGGGCGCAGCGTATCCGTCTGACGTCGAAGAAGGCCTCGCCCTCGAGCCGTACCTCGCGCTTTCGAATCGACGAAGCGGTTCGAATAGGCCAACGCGAATCCGCATTGAGCCATACGACCGATCCGTCGGGCAGCGTGAACCGTCCCTTGCTGTTCTCGGCCGTCACGAGCACCGTGGTGCTGTCCGCCGTCAGATGCCGCACGACGAAAAATTCGACGGACATCGCCAGCACGACGACCGCGGCGGCGACCGCAGCGGCGCGACGCGAGAGCGGGATCGTGCGGAGTCTCAGCGGCGGACGCATCTCCCCGTGCAGACGGGCGAGCTTGCCGCGATACGCCTCTTCATCCGTCGGAAGCACGGCAGCGGGATCGAGCCGCTCCCACTCCTCCCTCAGGGCTTCGGTCTTCTCGTGCGAACCCTCCTCTCTCAGGCACCACGACCGGAACTGCCGCTGCACCTTCTCGGGCATCGGGTTGTACAGATAGGCGCGTATGATTTTTCTTACGATGTCCATTTCTTCGATAACGTTTATATATAAGACGGGAAAACGAGCGGCATCCCCAGTCCGTTCGGGACCGTTTTTCGCAAAAAAAAAAAGCAACGATCGCCATCGCTGCTCCGGATCGGCCGCATAAAAGATCGGAATGTCAGAAGAATACGATGATTGCGGCGATGATCTTCCGCAGTTCGGCGAGCGCCGTGCGGATGTGGTATTCCACCGTTTTGGTAGTGATCCCCAGTTCCCGGGCGATCTCCTGATGAGACAGCCGTTCGTAACGGCTCAGACGGAAGACCCGCTGCCGCTGTTCGGGCATTCGCTCCACGGCCAGTTCGACGATCATCAACAGATCCTCGGAGGCGATTTTCGCAGCGACGTCGTCCGACAGGAAATCGCCGGCAGCAAGGCACTGCCGTTCGTAGCGTACCTGCACCGACTTGTGCTCGAACCGGTCGAAAACGGCGTTCTTGGTCATTCGGAACAGGTAATTTCCCAACGAACGGATGTGTCCGATCGATCGGCGGTTCTCCCAAATTTTCAGAAAAATATCGTGCGCGAGATCCTCGGCTTCGCTCCGGCTCTTCAACATGCAGCAGGCGAACGCCTCCACACGCGGGGCATATCTCATGTACAGTTCGTCGAATGCCTTGCAATCGCCCTGTCGGAGCCCCTGCAAAATCAATTCATCCGATTTTCTGTCCATTGGTCGCACGGTTGAGATGGCGAAACATTGCCAGAGACAAAAATAATAACAACAGCCAAGTTATGAAAATAAATCGAAAAAGAATCGGACGGCGAACGAATTCGTCCTTTGCGAAGAATCGCGGTCGGAAAATCCCGCCGCATCCGAACGGGTTCAATGCCCCCGAATGCCGGCAACGACCCGCTCCCCCTCGATCGGACGTTCCGACTCCACCGCACAGCGTCGAACGCCGGCTCCGGGCCGCCCGCAACCGCCATCGCGGCACGGTGCGATCCGGAGAGACGCCTCCGCCGACGGATGCAGGACGCTGCAAGGCCAGCCGGTAGCGCCGGAATCCTGCCGTACAAGTTTCGCAGCGCAGTGCAAAACCGTCAAACCGCATACCCCCCGACCCGGCCGCTCCGCCTCGGGAAAAGCCCCGCCCTGAGACTCGGAATCCGCCGACGCACCGGACAAAAAAAGAACCGTCCGCCTTTTTCTCGGCACTCCGGACGCCGCAGGAGGAGCTCGGAATCGACAAAACGTCAAGGCGGATCGGACAAACCGTCCGAATCCGCCTCGCCAATCGCACGGCCGGCACCGCGGCCGAACGCCCTGCTATTTCACGCCGTACTGTTTGCTCACGCCGCGTTTCGATTCGCGGATGAACTTCACCAGACGGTCGCGTTCGGGCGACTGCAAGACTTTGCGCTCCACCTCTTCGCAGCCGTTCATGAAATTCAGGCCGCTCTGGAAAAGGATGCGCGCCGCGTTGTGGATGATATCGATCTGCTCCGGCGTAAATCCGCGGCGGCTCATGCCGATCCGGTTGATTCCCGCGAACTGATTCTCGTTGGTCACGGTGATGAAGGGCGGCACGTCCTGCCCGACCAGGGCGCCGCCCTGAATCATCGTATGCTCGCCGATGCGTACCCACTGGTGCACGGCTGCATGACCGCCGATAACGGCCCAGTCGCCCACCTCGACCTCTCCCGCGAGCGAAACGCGGTTGGCGATCACGCAGTGGCTGCCCACCACGTCGTCGTGAGCGATGTGGACATAGGCCATCAGCAGGTTGTGGCTGCCCACCACCGTCTTGCCGCGCGACGCCGTCCCGCGGGCGATGGTCACGCACTCGCGGATGTCGTTGTAATCGCCGATCTCGGCGGTCGAATACTCTCCCTTGAACTTCAAATCCTGCGGCAGGCAGGCGATCGAGGCTCCCGTATGGATCTTGCACCCCTTGCCGATGCGCGCACCGTCGTTGATGACGGCCCCGGGGCCGATCCAGCAGTCGTCGCCGATGACGACGTCGCCCGCCACGTAAGCAAAAGGCTCTATGGTCACGTTCCCGCCGATCTTGGCATCGGGATGAACGTAGGCTAACTTGCTAATCATGTAGTATCGTTTTTCGGCTCCGCCCGGCCGCGCCGATACACGGACGGCGGCCGGTCGCGTGCGGCGCCCGCTATTTCTTCGTTTTGGCCACCTGCGCCATCAGCGTCGCCTCGCAGGCGAGCGTATCGCCCACGAACGCCTTGGCGTCCATCACGCAGACCCCGCGCCGGATCGGTTCGGTGAGATGCAGTTCGAATTGGAGCGTATCGCCGGGGATGATCTTGCGCTTGAACTTCACGCCGTCGATCTTCATGAAATAGGTCGAGTAGTTCTCCGGATCGGGGACGTTGCGCAGCACCATGATTCCGCCGCACTGCGCCATCGCCTCGATGATGAGCACGCCGGGCATGACCGGCTCGTTGGGGAAATGCCCCACGAAGAAGGGTTCGTTCATCGTCACGTTCTTGATGCCGGCGATCGAGTTGTCGTCCACGTGGAAAATCCGGTCCACCAGCAGGAACGGCGGACGGTGGGGAAGCATACGCCGGATGTCGTTGATGTCGTAGACGGGCGTCTTGCGGCAGTCGTACTTGTAGCGCGGACGCTCGCCCTCCTTGCGGATCGTGCGGCGCAGCTGCTTCATGAACTCCGTATTGGCGAAATGCCCGGGACGCGATGCCCAGACACGGCCCTTGATGCGCATGCCGAGCAGTGCGAGGTCGCCCAGCAGATCGAGCAGCTTGTGACGCGCCAGCTCGTTGGTAAAACGCAGTTCGAGATTATTGAGATAGCCGCCCGTGATGCAGATGTCCTCCTTGTGGAAGATCTGTTTGAGGTGGGTCAGCTGTTCGTCCGAAACGGGATTTTCCACCACGACGATCGCATTGTCCAGATCGCCGCCCTTGATCAGGTTCATGTTGATCAGCGGCTCCAGCTCGTGCAGGAAGACGAACGTGCGGCAGGGCGAAATTTTTCGGGCGAAGTCGTCGCCGGGGTTGAAGGTGGCGTACTGGTTGCCGATGACCTTCGAGTTGTAGTCCACGTGCACCGAGACGGAGAACTCGTCGTCGGGGTAGAGGATGATCGCCACGCCCTTTTCGGGGATCGTGTAGACCATCTTTTCGGTCACGTGGTAGTATTTGCGGTCGGCGTCCTGCTCGACGAGGCCCGTGGCGACGATCTTTTCGGCGTATTCGCGGGCCGAGCCGTCCATGATGGGGGTCTCGGGGGCGTCGATGTCGATCACGGCGTTATCCACGCCGAGGGTCCAGAGCGCCGACATGATGTGTTCTATCGTGGATACCTTCACGCCGTTGGACTCGATGGTCGTCCCGCGCGAAGTGTCGGTCACATTATCGCACAGCGCAGGGACGAGCGGGGTTCCCTCCACGTCGATGCGACGGAAAACGATGCCGTTGTCCACACCGGCGGGATTGACCGTCATGGTCACCTCGACACCCGTGTGCAGTCCCTTACCCGAAAAGGAGATCGGGCCTTTCAGGGTTTGTTGTTTTGTTGACATGCGAAATTAATTTTCCTTAAACGTGCGCAAAGATAAGCATATTTGCTTAAAAAACGTTATTTTTGCGCAAAATCTTCTGCACGATGTCCACGCAAGAAACCAAACCGGAGCCCAGACGGCCCAAACTGCGTCTTCCCTTCGACAACCGCCGGGAGGATGCGGGCGAATGGGCGTTCGATCACCGTGCGGGACTGTGCGTTACGCTGATCGCCTACCTGCTGCTGGCCATCGCTTTCGTCGGTGCGAAGATCGTCGTCGGAGGCAGGCCCGCCGCGCAGGGCTTCTACATCGATTTGCAGCAGCTCGAACAGCTCGCCGCCGAGAAGGAGCGGCTCGAACGCGAGGTGCGCCGGCGGCAGCAACAGGAGCCGATCGACTGGAAAAGCATCCGCAACGACGTCTCCAACGAAAACGCCAAACTCGACGAATCGTTGCGCGACGACCGGGGCACCAACACCGCCGCACTCAACGATGCGGCCGACGCCGCCGCAGGAGCGGATGCGCGCCAACCGCGAGGCCTACGAACGGGGACTGGCCGAAGCCGAAGCCATCCGCCGCAGGCGGGAGCGGACCGACGAGCGCGGAGAGAACTCCGACCGCAAGGTGCAGGGCCGCGTGACCGTCTCCGTTCTCGCTGGTCGATCCGGTGCGACATGCACGGCATCTGGTGGTTCCCGCCTATCAATGCGAGGGGGGCGGCGAGGTCGTCGTCCGCATCACGGTGAACCGCGCCGGCGAGGTGACGCACGCGTCGGTGGCCTCCGGAGGCGACGACTGCATGCGCGAGTCGGCTCTGCGCGCCGCCCGCAATTCGGTCTTCGACATCAACGACGCGGCTCCCGCCCGCCACACGGGGACGATCACCTACATCTTCATTCCGCAGTAGCCCGACCGAAGCCGAGCACCCGTCCGCATCCCGAAAAGCCGCCGCCTCGGGCGAAAGCCTTGTTTGCACGCGACATGCGATCCGCTTCCCGCACGTCGTCCCGATACAGCGGGCGGAGCCTCCCTTGCCCCGCCCCGCAGCAGAAAAGATTCCGGTGTCTTCGCCCTAACCTCCCCTGACCGCCGGACTTGTCACGAAGAGGGGGGGGGCATTCCGAAAACAAACAGAAATGATGAAACGATTGATTGCCTGCTGCGGCCTGGATTGCGAACACTGCGACGCCCGCAGGGCTACCATCGACAACGACGACGCCCTTCGGGAGCGCACCGCCCGGAAATGGAGCGAAATGAACGATGCACCGCAGATCACGGCCGCGACCATCCATTGTACGGGCTGCCGCACGGAGGGGAGTGAAATTCGCCTATTGCAGCGACTTGTGCCGGATCCGCAAATGCGTATCGGAAAAGGGGCTTTCGACCTGCGGCGACTGCCGCGAGGTCGACGCTTGCCCGATCGTCGGCGCGATCTTCCGGCACGCCCCCCGACGCGAGGGAGAATCTGCGGGTTCCGGCGACCTCCTGAATCTTTCGGGATCGGCCCGCCGCGCATCGGCGCATCGGTCTGCCTCTCCGAAAAACGCATAAGCAAAACGAAAGTCCCCGCACGCTGCCCGCGACCTTGATTCGCAGGCGGATATTCTGTACGGCCGCACCACGAACAGCGCGGCGGGACTCCCCCGCGCCGCATCTCGTCCCGATTCCGGACGGAGCGACGATCGCTATTCCGACGCTCCGAGAAGAGGCCCGAAAGATTCCGGCACAGGGATCGACCGCCGCGATTCCGGCCCCTCCTTCGCGGCGTGAAAACGAAAAAGCGGGAAGGCCGAAACCTTCCCGCAAGAAAACACCGTCGAAGCGGACTATTTCTTCGCAGCGGCCTTGTCGGCCTCGGCGTTGATTACCTTCAACCAGTCGAGCGTCGCGGCCTTGAAATTCTCGTGATACTTGAACTTCTTGCTCATGCCCCAGCCGTGACCGCCGGAGGGGAAGATATGCAGCGACGCCTTCACGCCGTTGGCTTTGAGCTTTTCATAGAGCAGCGCGGCATTGATCGCCGGAACCACCTTGTCGTCGTCGCTGTGGAAGATCAGCGCCGGGCAGGCCGTGCTGTCGACGACCTTCTCCAACGAGAACTTCGCGGCTTCGGTCTCGACGTTCTCCTTGCCGACGAGCTGCTGGAAGGTTCCCAGATGCCGTTTGTCGGGATCGCTCGACACCACCGGATAGATGAGCACCATGAAATCGGGTTTCGATTCGGACATCACGCCCGCCGATCCGGCCAGATAGCCGCCCGCCGAGGTGCCCGCAACACCCACCTTGTGCGGATCGACGCCCAGCTCGCCGGCCATTTCGCGCACCGTCGCCACCGCTTTGTCCAGGTCGTTGAGCGGCACCTCCGAATGGCCGTTGGGCAGACGGTATTTGAGCATCACGCCCACGATGCCGTTCTCGGCGAACCACTTGCAGGTATTGTGGCCGTTGGCGATCGAGAGCTGCGAGTAGCCGCCGCCCGGGCAGAATACGATCGCCTGCCCCGTCGCCTTTTCGGGTGCGGGCTTGTAGATCCAGATTTCGGCCGACGAGGTGTTGGTCAAGGTTCCGGGTTTGCGCTCGTATTCGTCACCCGTCACACCGTTCGAAGTCGGAGCCGTCGTATTGTCCCACAGTTTGATGTGATAGTCCTGCGCAGATACGGACACCGCCGCGAAGAGCAGCGTCGCAAGAATCGTCAATCGTTTCATTTGCTTTCGTTCTATGAATTATTAGTAGTTATGTAATAAATCGTCGAGTTTCATTCTTCGTTTTCTCGCTTCGGCATAACCTGCAAGCAGCTTCTGCCCTCACTTACGAAAACGTTGAATTTCTTCTTCTTCGCTCGGCATAACCTGCAAGCAACGTCTGCACTCGCTTACGAAAATGTTTCGTTTGACCCGATAAAGATAAGAATTATTCCCGAATCTTTTCGTTTCCGGACGAAAAAAACGGGAAAAGGCATTCGGCAGTTTGTAAATCCACTCGATAAAACCTATCTTTGCCGGTAATAAATTCCGGTCCGGACGACCCGAACGGCCCGACGGAGGATTCGCCTCCGCCCCGTCTGCGTCGATACCGGCCGGACACGAACCCCAAACGCACCGCCGATGAAACGCACTCTTCTCACACTGGCAGCCGCTCTTTTCCTGCTGCCCGCATCCGCACAGCAAGTCCCCGAATGGCTCAAAGAGGGGATTCTCTACCACATCTACCCCTCCTCCTTCAAAGACAGCGACGGCGACGGCATCGGTGATCTGGAAGGCATCCGCTCCAAACTGCCCTACGTCAAAAGCCTGGGCGCGAACACCATTTGGCTCAGCCCCGTCTTCCGGAGCGAATTCGAGGACGGCGGTTACGACATCACCGATTTCTACCGGATCGACCCGCGTTTCGGCACCAATTCCCAGTTGGTGCAGCTCGTCCGCGAGGCCCACGACCTGGGCATCCGCGTCTGTCTGGATCTCGTGGCGGGCCACACGTCGGACAAACATCCGTGGTTCCGTCAGTCGTCCGAAGCCGATCCGGAACTGCAATACAGCGACTACTATATCTGGAGCGATTCGAAGGATTCGTTCCCGACCAAGAAATTCGTCCGCAGCGACGCCGCGCGCGACGGCAACTACATGAAGAACTTCTTCGACATCCAGCCCGCGCTCAACTACGGCTACCTGCATCCCGACCCCGCGCAACCCTGGCAGCAGGGGGTACGACGATCCGGGCCCCACGGCCGTACGCAACGAATTGAAGAACATCATCTCGTTCTGGATGGACAAGGGCGTCGACGGCTTCCGCTGCGACATGGCCCAAAGTCTGGTCAAGGGCGACGACAAGCAGCACACGGGTACGATGCGCCTGTGGCATGAGTTGCGCAGCTGGTTCGAAGCGAAATATCCCGAAGGAATCCTGATCTCCGAGTGGAGCCAGCCGCGCCAGTCGCTCCGCGCCGGATTCCACATCGACCTGCTGATCCACAACGGCGCCGGCACCAAGATCTACCGTACGCTGGTCTGCCAGACCGACGACCGCGGCACGAAAGAGACCCCCTGCTTCTTCGACTACGAAGGACGCGGGCAGGTGAAGGCGTTCGCCGAAAACTACCGCACCGAATACGAAACCACGCGCGAGCTGGGTTACGCCGCCATGCCCACGTGCAGCCACGACATCTGGCGGCTGAACCGCTTCGACCGCAATACGCCCGAACAGTTGAAGACGGCGCTCACGCTCTTCCTGACGCTGCCCGCCGTACCGATCCTCTACTACGGCGAAGAGATCGGGATGCGCAATCTGGAAGACGCCCCCGTCAAGGAGGGCAGCTACACGAGCCGCAACCGCAGCAGCTGCCGCACGCCGATGCAGTGGGACGACTCGCCCAACGCCGGCTTCTCGACCGCCGACGCCTCACGGCTCTACCTGCCGATCGATCCTTCGCCCGCACGACCCACCGTCGCGGCCGAGGAGCGCGACCCGCAGTCGATTCTCAACTACGTCAAGGGGCTCATCGCCCTGCGCCGCCAGACACCGGCGCTCGGCACGCAGGGCGCATGGCGCTTCGTGAGCGACGTCGAGCAACCCTACCCCATGGTCTACGCCCGCGAGCTGGACGGGCAGAAATACCTCGTCGCCCTCAACCCGTCGAAGCGGAGTGCGACGGCGCGTTTCGCCTCGGAAGGCGCCGCGGCCGAAGCGGTCTACGGCACGGGCGACGGCGCGAAATACACCTCGAAAAACGGGCTGTCCACCTTGAAGATGAAACCCGTCTCGGCGGTCATCCTGAAAATAACCGAATAAAACCCGATAACGAACGTTTTCGTCAAGCCGAGCACAGAACCGAACTTTGTTCGGGTTATGCCGAGGCGAGAAAACGACCGTTAAAAACGAACCTTTATGAAACGACAAACGATCCTGCTGCTCCTGTCCGTTCTGCTGCTTTCGGGCGGTGCTGCGGCGCAGAGCACCAAAGAACAGACCCTCGAAGACCTCAACCGCACGGCGGCGCTCTACTACTGCTACGAGAACCACCCCCGCGCAGCGGCGACGCCCGCGCCCGAAGGCTACGAACCCTTCTACATCAGCCACTACGGCCGCCACGGCTCGCGTTGGCACGCCTCGGAGAGCGTCTACGAAAATCCGCGCGCAAAGCTCCGCAAGGCGGCCGAAGCAGGTAAACTCACGCCGCTGGGCGAAGAGGCCCTGCGCCGCATCGAGGTCGTCGCCGACGACGCCCGCCACCGCTACGGCGACCTCTCGCCGCGCGGCGTGCGCGAACACCGCGGCATCGCCGAACGGATGTACTGCTCCTTCCCCGAAATCTTTTCGACGGCGGACGGCCGCCTGTGCCGCATCCGCGCCCGTTCGACGCTCGTGCCGCGCTGCATGCTCAGCATGGCCGCCGCAAACGAACGGCTCAAAGAGCTGAATCCCGCGATCGACATTACGCGCGAAGCGAGCAAACGCTACCTCGACTACATGTTCCGCATGACCGAGGCGAACAAGATCAAGAAGGAGATCAAACAGCGCATCGCCGAACTGCGCGAGCGCGAAATCGACCCCTCGCGTTTCGTCCGCGCGCTCGTGACCGACCCCTCGCTCGTCGGCAACCGCAAGGAGCAGCTCCGCTTCATGAACGACCTCTACTGCGTCGCCTCGGTGATGCAGGATGTCGACTACCTCGACTGCTCGTTCTACGACCTCTTCACGCCCGACGAGCTCTACGCCTTCTACGCCGTGCGCAACTACCAGATGTACCTCGAAGAGGGCCCCTCGGCCGAATTCGGCCACCGCGCACTGAGCGACGCCGTGCCCCTGCTGCGCAATTTCGTCGCCGAAGCCGACGAGGCGATCGCAACGGGCGCGCTCTCGGCATCGCTGCGCTACGGCCACGACGTGAACGTCATTCCGCTGGTGGGTCTCATGGGCATCGAAGGGTGCGACACGCGCGAGAGCGACTACCGCAAGGTCGACCAGGCATGGAGCTGCTGGCGCGTGACGCCCATGGCCACCAATATCCAGCTGGTTTTCTTCCGCCGGCCCGACGGCGGCGACGTGCTCGTGAAGTTCCTTTTCAACGAACGCGAGTCGCGCATCCGCCTCGAAAGCGATCTGGCACCCTACTACCGCTGGAACGACGTGAAGCGCTATTTCGACGAGCGGATCGCCACGCAGACCAGACAGTAGCGTAAGGCTGCACGTTCCCGCTGAATTCGCCCCTGCCGCAAATCGTTGCGACAGGGGCGAATTTCCGTTTCGGAGAGACCGTCGGCCGGCAGTCTGAAAGAGACGAAGCGGAGCGGAGTACGGCATCGGCGGACGAAACCGGAGCCCGAAACAGTGCGTCGGGAAAGGACGAAAAAACTCCGTCCCGAACGATTTCGGGACGGAGTCGTCAACTTACAGGGGAAACCCTCAATGGACCGACATCATCGACAGACGGCCGACGCCGAGGGACACGGCGGCCGCCTGTTTCGTCTCGGAGGCGGGACGCAGCGACTCGAACTTCTTCGCCGGCCGCTTCGCCGGGACTGCCGCCGCGGCAGGGGCCTTGGTCAACTTGTAGGGGCCTACGCCGTAGTCCACCCTCCGATTGTCGCCTTCGCCGATCAGATAGCCCGGACGGATCATCTCCGCTGCTTCGTAATATCCGGTCTGGCTGGTATAGAGCACATAATCGAGGCCGGTAATCTGATGTGTGAGACCTGCCTTATCGGTGAACTTATCGCAGGTGATCGTAATCTCGTTCTTAGCGGTATCGTAAGACCCTTTGACGAGCGACGTTTCCGTACGCCAAATCGACCGCTCCGAATTCTCATTGAGGAAGCGATAAGCGATATAGACATAGCTTGCCCAACCGTATATTCCCACCTCGTTGAAAGAGTTGATCTCGACCGAACCGTCCGCCATATAAGTCAGGTAGAAGGGGAAGGCTTCCATTTCGTCAGTCTCCTCGGTGGCCGGTCTGCCGGTTCCCAGGATCGTCGCACCCCAGTCATAGACCTTGTAACTCTTGTCGTTGCGGTAAGGTTCGATGCGGATCGTGTAGGTCTGCGGCTGTCCGGTAACCTCCGACGAAGTCGTCGTGACGGTCCACGTGCCGATATAACGCTCGTAGTCGGCGCTGCCCTGCGGACGAACCGCGGTGGTGGCGGTCAGCGTTTCGAACGTCAGACCGTGGACATTCTGGCCGCGCACGAGCAGCATGTATTCGGTCTCCGGTTCGAGATCATTGAACGGAAGTTGCAACCCCGCATCCGACATCAGTGTTTCGAGCTGCGTCGCCGTAAACCCGATGCCGTATTTGTTGGTCGCCTTCTCCATGTTGCCGTCGAACTCGTCGAGCACGCTCTGTACGAGTTCCGTCGTACCGACGATGTACTTACCCGATTTGAACTCCGTACCCTTGACGGTGAAATTAATACCGTGGTACTCCATGTTCTCTGGAAGCGCATAAGAGAGCGCGATGGTCGGCTTCGCCTTCGTGCCGTCGCTGACGCCGCCCCATGCGGTGGGAATCATGGCGTAGTCGGCCATCTTCGTACAGTTCTTGAAGGTGTCCTTGTAGTCGGACTCCTTGGTCGGCACCTTTACGAAGAGATCGGGATAATCGGGACGGTCGTAGAGGTGCACCTTCACCGGCGCGCCTTCGACCTCGGCAGTCAGGTAGGGCGATTCGCCCGTGAAGCCGGTACAGCCGTAGAAGGCCGAAGCCGTAGCGGTGATCGACGTCATCTTGTCGAACAACCCCGCGGGCAGCGATTCGAGCGACGTACAACCCTTGAACATCTCCTTGATATTCGTACATCCGACCATCGCATCGAAGAACCCTTCGGGAAGCGTTTCGAGCGACGAGCAGTTCGTGAACATCGACAGAGCGGTCGTTATGTCAGTCATGTTTTTCAGCAGGCCGGCAGGAAGGCTTTTTGAGCGGTGTACAGCCGTTGAACATGTTTCCGACCGAAATGGAATTCGTACAACTCGAAGGGAAATAATCCGCAGGAACCGTCGTCATGGCCGTACAACCTCTCCAAAGCGAAGCCACATTCGAGACGTTCGGAAGTTTGGACAGAGACGGGAAATCGGTCATTTTCACACAGTTTTCGAAGAGATAGGAGGCATCCACGGCCTTGGCTGACGGATCTACGTTGCTCCCGACCTTGTCGAACAATCCTTCGGGAAGGTTACCCAGCGACTTGCAACCGCTGAAAAGAGACCCTATCGTAGTCGTCTTCGTGAAGGGATCGAGCAGCCCGGAGGGAACTGACTCCAACGAAGAGCAACCTTTGAAGATCATTCCGCTGGCGGTCACCTCGGTCTGAGACTTGAAGAAATCGTTCGGAACCGTACGCAGCGAGGAGCAACCGTTGAAGAAACTCGAAACGGTCGTTACCTTCGTCAGCTTGTCGAGCAGTCCGTCGGGAACCGAAACAAGCGCCGTGCAGTTGGTGAAAAGGCCCGAAACATCGGTCACCTCCGTCAGATTGTCGAACAGGCCGGCGGGAATTTCCGTCACCTTCTTACAGCCCTTGAACGCCGAGGCCAGCGAAGCGATCTTCGGGCAATTGTCGAAGAAACCCTCCGGAATGGACGTCAACGACGAGCAGCCCGAAAAGAGCGAAGCGGCGGAGGTCAACTCCGTACACTGGTCGATCAAACCGACGGGAACCGCCGTAAGCAGCGTACAGTTATAGAACATATTTTCCACGGTGGTCACCTTGGCGAAAGCGCCCGCATCGGGCAACGCCACCTGCGTAAGCCCCTTGTTGTTGTAGAACGCCTCTTCGAGCGATTCCAGCCCCAGCTGGCCCCACTGGATGACACGCACGATCGCGCTCTGACTGGTTTTGGTCAATCGATTGCCGAGCGCCGTCACCGAACCGGTCACCGTCACGTAGTATTCGCCCTCCTGCTCATAAACGTGCTGGGGATTCACGGCCGTCACGGTCTCGGTCTTGCCGTCGCCCCAGTCCACCGTGGCATCCACCGTACCCGTCAGCGGAAGAATAAGCGTGTTCTTCATGCTGCTCTCCGTCACATTGACCTTGACGACGAACGCCGTCGGATCGAGATTCGCCTTCTGGTAGACCAGCAGCGTCTCGACGACGACACCCGAACTGATGAGTTCGATCTTCGCCTGCCGCTCCTCCATCGTCTCGTTGGCCTTCGCCGAGAAGGTCAGCGTCTCCTGACGCAAGGCGCGGGTCTCTACGCGGGAGAGCCACTCCTTGGCATCGTCGGGAATCACCACCTCGTAGTCCAGATCGGTTTCCAGCTCGAAGCTGACCGTTCCGCCGACCGCCGCAGCCTCCTGCGACTGCGTCGTGACGTTCATCACGCCCGACACGAAGGTCAGCGTCTTCATGATCGTCTTCGACTCGCCGTCGCTCAGCAGCACGATCACGCGGCCCGTCGAACTCTCGGCCGGAGCCGTCACGACGATCTTGCCGCCCTCCGTGCCGTCCATCACCGCTTCGGCCTCCCAGTCGCCCTTGGCGATCGCCTCGACGACGCTCTTCTCGTCGGCACCCGTCAGCACGAAGGGGATTTCCGCCGTCGCTCCGGCCATAATCAGTTCGGGCAGCGATTCGAAGGCGATGCCGAACTCTTTGTACATCTCCAGCGTCAGCACCGTCTCGCCGTCGGCCAGCGTCAGATAGACCCAACGGCCGTCCTCGCTCGTGGAGACATCCGAGAAGAAAGAGTCGCCGGCGGCACCCGTTGCAGGGCCGCACTCCTTCCACGTCGCCTCCTTGTCATAGGAGACGTACCACGTGTCGTTCTCGATCTTGAAAACGGGCGTCACGCCGTCGTCGCCCGTGACGGGCATCTTCTTCCCGCCCTCGGTGATGAACTCGCCGTCGAGCGTCCAGTAGTACTTCCCGTCGGAATCGAGTTTCACGCCGATAGCGGGAGCCGCGCCCGCTTCGCCGTCCTTGATGACGATCTGCGACGCTTCGCCGTCAGACGTCACGAGCGAAAGCGTGTACCCCCCCCCTTCGGGATTTTCGGTCACCGCCGTGATGAAGAGCTTGCCGTCGATGAGCGACTGCAAGTTCCCGACGTTGATGTTGAGCGAGTTTACGGTCTTTTCGAGTGCGTCGACCCGACCTTCCAAATCGTCGAGCCGATCCTTCACCTCCGCATCGTCATACTCGCAACCGGCGAGTGCCAGACACAGCACCGCCGCCAAAGCAAACATTTTTTTCATGCGAATAAATTAATAAATGAACTAACCTGATTGGATCGTTTGCACAATCTGCACGACGTAAATATACTAAATTATCGAATAATTCTCCCATTCCGTCAAAAAAAAAGGTTTGCGGGCAAGCGAAAACGGAAACATGCGCCTCCGCGCCGCGACGTTCATTCCTATCCGCAAAAATACCCCGTCGTGTTTCGCATCCCTATTTCGCGACGCCGGCCGGAAAGCCGCCGCACGGGACGGCAGGCCGAATCTCGCAGCGTTCCGGCCGACGACGGGCGGCCGGAACAGTGGGGTGAAAACGCAAAAAAGCAGGCGATTTCCGATGGAAATCGCCTGCGCTGCCTCGAAACGGCCGTGTCGGGCCGCTATTCGTCGTCGCGGTTCATGTGCGCCACGTAGATCGCATGCTGCATCGCCTCGCGCTTGGCGATCGACGGCTTGGTGAAATACTGGCGGCGGCGCAACTCTTTCAGAACGCCCGTGCGCTCGTATTTGCGTTTGAACTTTTTGAGGGCCTTCTCGATGTTTTCGCCCTCCTTTACCGGCATGATAATCATAACTATTTGCGAATTTTTAATGTTTTACGAATCGATTTGCAAGTCGCGGAATTCATTCGGCTTCCGCCGGCCTTCGAAAGGTGTGTCGTCAATCGTCGTTCTGCGTCGTCCGTACCCCGAAGCGAAGATAAGGATGCAGTCTGTCTGCCTCCTCGCGTGTCAGTATGCCGTCTTCGATCATCTCTTCCAGGGTACTCCAACCTCCTTTCAATTGTCTTCGTTTCAAAATCTTCCGAAGCGTCCGCGGGGCGATGTAGGGATGCTCCGCCAGCGCTTTCGGAGTTGCAAAGTTAATATCTATTTTTGAAATTCTGCAACTATCGATCGAAATTTGTTTCAGTATCCGCTCGTAATTGCTCTCGGTGACGCCCCGCACTTCGGCCAGTTGCTCCGCACGGCAGAAACCGCCCAGCCGCCGCCGGTAGTCGAGAATCGCCCCGACGGTCTTCGCGCCGATACCGCTGACCGAACGCAGCGCCGCCGAGTCGGCCGTATTCAGCTCCACCGGATCGTGCAGCGGACGCCGCCGTTCGGGGAAGAGGGCGTACTCGGCCAGACGCCGGCCCGCCGAATCGCCGATAATCGGATAGTCGCACAACTCCTCCTCGTCGCGGAACCCGCCGATGAGGGTGTTGTAGTCGGCGATCGCCTCGGCCTGCCGCTTCGTGAAACCGATCGCGCGCAGGAATTTCGCCGTCATCGTGTCGATGCGGAAGGGCACGAGCGGCACGACGACCCGCTGGCGGCGCATGAAGGGCTTGCGCAAACGTTGCGCACTGTCGCGGCGGGGCCGGAAACGATACTCCGCACCGATGCGGATATAGGGTTCCAGACGGTCGTACATCGAATCGCTCACCTGATAGCAGGCGGCGAAATCCTCCGGTATGCGGAAGATCTTTCCCGCGGCCCGATAGCGCAGCACGCCCGCCGCATCCTGCTTGGTGAAGCCCAACCGCCGCAACGCACGGTAATCGACCGTATTGGGATCGAACTCGAACAGCTCCGGCGGCGCCTCCTTCGCAGCGTCCGGCGGCGCCCCGCTCCGCGGCGTCTTCGGTTCGAGCAGCAGGAACGCCGCCACGGCCAGCACCAGCAACGGCAGCAGCAGCACGAGCGTCCGGCGATCTTCACGCGACCACATCACCAGGCGGCTTTATCCGACAACAGCAACCGGCGGTAACGCTCCGACGGCGACGCCATCGTCTCGCCCAGACCGTACTCCGCCCAGCGTGCATCCACCCGCTCCACCGTCGCAGACGAGGCGACGGCCACGTTCGGGAACCGCGCGGGATGCCCCTCCACGCCGAGGCGCTTGCTGCGCGCATCGACCACCACGACCTCCCCGACCACCGTCACGTCGCGCCGCGGATCGCTGTCGGCCGCAGCCAGCCACAGCAGTTCGGCACCCGTCAGCCCCTCGGCCTCGCGGTCGAACAGCACGGCGCACTTCACGCCCCGCACCGGATTCCGCCCGAAGAACGCCGCCGCATCGACGCGCTCCGTCCTCCGGTCGACGAAGAGCGCCAGCGTGCGCCACCGCTCCGCGAAGCCGGTCGCCGCGGCCGCCACCCCGCCGCACGGCTCGAAGCGTTCGGGCAGCTGCAACGGCGGCTCCTCGCGCGCGGCGGCCCGCGTCAGGTCGAGGGCCAGCTTGCCGCCGAACCCCGAGGTCGCCGTCGCATGGTCGAGCACGTCGAGCACCCCTTCGGCCGCAATGAGGTCGCGCGCCGGATCGAGCCTGCGCACCAGCGCCGCCAGCGCCTCGACGCGGCGGATTTCGGTCGCGGCATCGGCGACGACGAGGTATTTGTTGAACATCATCTGCCCCGCGCCCCACAGCGACTGCGCCACCTTGTGCGCCTGCCCCTCGTAGCGCCGCTCGATCGCGACGACGGCCAGATTGTGCGCCGTGCCGGCCGTCGGCATCCACAGGTCGCGCACCTCGGGCTGCACGGCCAGACGGATCGGCGCCAGAAAGATCCGCTCGGTCGCTTCGGCGATGTAGGCATCCTCTTCGGGCGGCACCCCCACCACCGTCGCGGGATAAACGGCATCGCGCCGGTGGGTGATCGCCGTCACGTGGAAGCGGGGGTAGCGGTCTTCGAGCGAGTAGAAACCCGTATGGTCGCCGAACGGCCCCTCGACCGTCTTCTCCTCGGCGGGATCGACATAGCCTTCGATCACGAAATCGCAGTCGGCCGGCACCTCGATCCCGCAGGTCAGACAGCGCACCAGCTCCACGGGACGCCGGCGCAGGAACCCCGCCAGCAGGTATTCGTCCATGTTGTCGGGCATCGGCGCCGTCGCGGCATACGCATAGACGGGATCGCCGCCCAGCGCGACGGCCACGGGCATCCGCCGCCCCTGCCGCCGGTAGCTGTCGTAGTGGCGTGCGCCGGTCTTGTGCACGTGCCAGTGCATACCGGTCGTGCGGTCGTCGAAAACCTGCATCCGGTACATGCCCACGTTGCGGACTCCCGTTTCGGGATCGAGGGTATGCACCAGCGGCAGCGTCACGAAGCGTCCGCCGTCGCACGGCCAGCACTTGAGCACCGGCAGCAGCGACAGTCGTGCCGCCTCGCCCCGCAGCACCACCTCCTGGCAGGGCCGCGTCCGCGTCGGCTGCGCGGCATCCAGCGCGCCATTTCGCCCAGCAGCGGCAGCATCCGCAGCTTCTCCCACAGGGTCGCTTTGGGTGTCGTCACTTCGTGCAGCAGCGTGTCGATGCGCCGCGTCAGCCCGTCGAGCGACTCCACGCCCAGCGCCAGCACCATACGGCGTTCGGAGCCCATGAGGTTGGTCACCACCGGAAAGTCCGTCCCCGTGCGTTCGAAGAGGATCGCCTTTCCGCCGCCGGGCTGCTTGGCCATGCGGTCGGTCAGTTCGGCGATCTCCTCCACGGGCGACACCTCGGCCGCGACACGCACCAGCTCGCCTTCGCGTTCGAGCCGTTCGATAAATTCGCGCAGATTGTTGTAGGACATTGTTTTATCTTTAACTTGTCGGTTTCGAGTCTTCGTACGCCCCGTCGCGCCGGAGCGCAGTCAAAGATACGAAAAGTCGAGTGCAGAAGCAAGCGTTGGCTTGATTATGCCGAGACGGAGTATCTTCGGCGAAGCCAAAGTACGAAAAGTCGAGTGCAGAAGCAAGCGTTAGCTTGATTATGCCGAGACGGAGTATCTTCGGCGAAGCCAAAGTACGAAAAGTCGAGTGCAGAAGCAAGCGTCAGCTCGATTATGCCGAGACGGAGTATCTTCGGCGAAGCCAAAGTACGAAAAGTCGAGTGCAGAAGCAAGCGTCAGCTCGATTATGCCGAGACGAAACGTAAGAATAACCTGCGGCGCCTCTGCGCCGCGCGGGTCGAAGCCTCCGCCCGCGGAGGCCCGCCGATGACGTTCTCCGCAGGCTTCGCCCCGCAACGTACCGAATAAACAATACCGTTGAATCTCCCTTCCCTGCTTTCGGATCGGACCCGAAGCAGCAAAAGATCGGGCACGGCGAAAACGCGGGATCCTCCGGTCATCGACGCTGAGCGGCCACGAAAGCGTGCGCCGTTGCGGCGCAAAACACCCTCTGCCGGCCGCGGACGAAAAACAACGGTACGAAAGACCAAACGCCTGCCCGCATGAATGCTCCGATAACGCGACCGGAGGGCTTCCGTCATGGAAACCCGCCGGTCGTTCATGCGATCGGATCGCGGACGAAGCCGCAACCGGAAGAATCGGCCTGCTATTCGCCCATCAGGATTTCGAGAATCTTGATGGCGGCCGTAGCGATCGGCGTACCGGGGCCGAAGATGGCCGCCGCACCGTCGCGGTAGAGTTCGTCGTAGTCCTGCGCCGGAATGACGCCGCCGACGATCACCACGATATCCTCGCGGCCCAGCTTCTTCAACTCGGCGATGATCTGCGGCACGAGCGTCAGGTGACCCGCCGCGAGCGACGAAACGCCCACCACGTGCACGTCGTTCTCGACGGCCTGCTTCGCGGCCTCGGCCGGCGTCTGGAACAACGGGCCCATGTCGACGTCGAAGCCGATGTCGGCGTATCCCGTCGCCACGACCTTCGCGCCGCGGTCGTGACCGTCCTGACCGAGCTTCGCAATCATGATGCGCGGCTGACGGCCCTCTTTCTTGGCGAACCGGGCGCACAGCTCCTTCGCCTTCTCGAATTGCGTATCGTTTTTCACTTCCGAACTGTAAACACCTGAAATCGAACGAATAACTGCCTTGTATCGGCCTACGACGACCTCGCAGGCATCCGATATCTCGCCCAGCGTGGCACGCACCTTCGCGGCCTCGACGGCCAGTTCCAGCAGATTGCCCTGCTTGGTCTTGACGCACTCGGTGATAGCCGCCAGCGCCTTCTGTACGGCAGCCTCGTCGCGCGAAGCGCGCAGCTCCTTCAAACGCTTGATCTGGCTTTCGCGCACGGCGGTATTGTCCACCGCGAGGATGTCGATCGGCGCCTCCTTGTCCAGGCGGTACTCGTTGACGCCGATGATCTTCTCGACGCCCGAGTCGATGCGCGCCTGCTTGCGGGCCGACGCCTCCTCGATGCGCATCTTCGGAATACCGGTCTCGATCGCCTTGGCCATACCGCCCAGCTTCTCGACCTCCTGAATGTGCTCCCATGCCTTCTGTGCGATCTCCTCGGTGAGGCTCTCCACATAGTAGGAACCGGCCCACGGATCGACCTGACGGCAGATGTTGGTCTCCTCCTGAATGTAGATCTGGGTGTTACGGGCGATACGCGCCGAAAAGTCGGTCGGCAGGGCGATCGCCTCGTCCAGCGCGTTGGTATGCAGCGACTGGGTGTGACCCAGTGCGGCACCCATCGCCTCGATGGCCGTGCGGGCCACGTTGTTGAAGGGATCCTGCTCCGTGAGCGACCAGCCCGAGGTCTGCGAGTGAGTACGCAGCGCCAGCGACTTGGGATTCTTCGGATCGAACTGCTTGACGATCTTGGCCCACAGCATACGTGCCGCACGCATCTTGGCGATCTCCATGAAATGATTCATGCCGATAGCCCAGAAGAACGACAGACGCGGTGCGAACGCATCGACCGACATGCCGGCATTAACCCCCGTTCGCAGGTACTCCAGACCGTCGGCCAGCGTGTAAGCCAGCTCGATGTCGGCCGTGGCGCCGGCCTCCTGCATGTGGTAACCCGAAATCGAGATCGAGTTGAACTTCGGCATGTTCTTCGAGGTGTACTCGAAGATGTCGGCGATGATGCGCATCGAGAACTCGGGCGGATAAATATAGGTGTTGCGCACCATGAACTCCTTGAGGATGTCGTTCTGGATCGTACCGGCCATCTGGTCGAGCGTACAGCCCTGTTCCAGACCCGCCACGATGTAGAAGGCCAGAATCGGCAGCACGGCGCCGTTCATGGTCATCGACACTGACATCTTGTCGAGCGGAATACCGTTGAAGAGCACCTTCATGTCCTCCACCGAACAGATCGACACGCCGGCCTTGCCCACGTCGCCCACCACGCGCGGGTGGTCGGCGTCGTAGCCGCGGTGCGTCGCCAGGTCGAAGGCCACCGAAAGGCCCTTCTGGCCCGATGCGAGGTTACGGCGGTAGAAGGCATTGGACTCCTCGGCCGTCGAGAAACCGGCGTACTGACGGATCGTCCACGGACGCATCACGTACATCGTCGAATAGGGACCGCGCAGGAAGGGTGCCACGCCCGCAGCGTAGTTGAGGTGTTCCATCCCTTCGAGATCGGCGGCCGAGTAGCACCCCTTGACGGGAATCTGCTCGGCGGTCAGCCACGGCTCTTTCTCGCCGCCGGCCTGAGCGCAGCACTTCGGCGCGGCGCCCGTGTATGATAATTCAGAAAATTTTGCTCTCATGACTTTCGCGTTTTAGATTCCCATCTGCGTAAGGTAGTTGTGCAGCGTGTCGAGCACGTTGCTCTTCACGTGGATGAAGTTGCCGATGCCCTGCGCCTCCAACTCGGCCATGCAGGCCGGAGCGCCGGCGATGACCAGAATGGCCTTGTCGCCCAGCATCTCCTTGACGCGGGGAGCCAGCTCGGCGTAGCAGTCGTCCGACGAGCAGAGCACTACGATCTCGGCCTTCGATTCGAGCGCGGCCTTCACGCCCTCTTCCAGATCCTTGAAGAAGGTGTTGTCCTGCACACGGATACCCGCGCAGGCGAAGAAGTTGCACGAGAACTGGGCGCGGGCGCGGGCCATGGCCAGATGACCGGCGGTGAGCATGAACGCCTTGGGCGTCTTTCCGCTGCGATCCACATGCAGACGCATCGCCTCGAAGGCCATCGCGCCGCGGTAGGGATTGAGCACGCCCGCCTTCTTCCGGCGCGTCACGGCGGCTTCGGTCACGGCGTCGGAAGCGACCTCCGTGAAGTTGGGATACTGGTTGGCACCCAGCAGCGTGATGCGGCGCTGCGCCACGCTCTTATCCTTGGCAGCGGCCGATGCGTCGACGCGCTCGACGACGTAACCGCTCTCGAACGCTGCGACGTAGCCGCCCTTCTCCTCCAATTCGAGGAAGAGCTTCCACGCCTCGGCTGCGATCGACTGCGTGAGGTTCTCGATGTAGTACGAACCGCCGGCCGGATCGACGACCTGATCGAAGTGCGACTCGTGTTTGAGCAGCAGTTCGACGTTGCGGGCGATGCGCTTCGAGAACTCGTCAGGCTCGGCGAACGACGCGTTGAACGGCGTCACCTCGAGCGAATGCACGCCGGCGATAGCCGCCGACATCGCCTCGGTCGTGCCGCGCAGCATATTGATATAGGGGTCGTAGACCGTCTGGTTCCACGTCGAGGTCACGGCGTGGGCGAAGAGCTTGCACGAGCAGCCCTTTTCGGGGTTGTACCCTTTGACGATGTTGGCCCACAACATGCGGGCGGCGCGGAACTTGGCCATCTCCATGAAGTAGTTGGAGGTGACGCCCATCGAGAAACGGATCTTGCGGGCCGCCTCGTCGACGGTCAGCCCCTCGTCCATCAGCCGCACGAGGTATTCGTGGCCGGCCGAAAGGGTGAAGGCCAGCTCTTCGACGATGGTCGAACCGGCGTTCGAAAAGTTCTCGCCCGACACCGTCACCACGCGCACGCCCTTCATCGCGGCCGTACGGCGCACCAGACCGGCCAGCATCTTGAAGCACTTCTCCCCGCCGGGCGAGCAGAACGCGCCGGTGAGCGACAGACGGTTGATGATCGGATCGAGCACGAAGTGCACGGAAGCGGTCTCCTGCCAGCCCTCCTTTTCGATCTTCGCCAATACGGGTTCCACGACGTCCGCGACGCCTTCGCCCGAAAAAGACCACTTCGACGGCAGGCAGGTGGATGTCGCGCAGCAGCGTCTCGACCTCGGCGGCCGACAACCCCTTCGTGAGCGAAAGCCCAGCGAATCGACGCCCGAGTCGAGCAGTTTGAGCGCCTCGGCGTTGGCCGCTTCAGGGGCACTTGACCGTCAGGCTCTGATGCACGCGCCACACATTGTCGCACCGCGTACCGCGCACATAGGGAAATTCGCCCGGTTCGGAGGCGAGGAATTTGAGACCTTCGAGGTTTTCGGCGCGATAGTACGGCCGGACGTTGAACCCTTCGGGTGTCCGCCACACCAGTTTGCGCTCGTAATCGGCCCCTTTGAGGTCTACCGCAATCACCTCTTCCCACTTCTCGGTCGGAACCGGCGGGAATTCGGCGAACAGCTTTTCACGCTTGGTATTTGCCATAATTATTTTGAGATTAGGTTCGTCTTCAACAATCGTTCCCCGCTCCGCACGCCCTTTCGGCCGCGACACGGAGGCGGAAACGCTCGTGCAAATTTCACTTTATCGTAAAAAAGCATGTAAAAGTATAAAAAAAAGCGAAAGAGGCCAAGACTTGTGTTAGTTTTTTTAACACCGCGCCCCGCAAGCGTCGGAAAGCCCCGCTCCATCCCTTGCCGCATACGGGAGACGGCCGGCCGCCGCGGATACGGCCGGCCGCGTGCGGCGGACGGTTTCCGGGGCCGGGCGCATCGCCGGCCCCGCCGGCCGGAACGACCCTCCGGACAGAGGAGCAGCGAATACGATATTCAGATCAATATTATCCTGTTTATCCCTGAATTTTGCAAAAAATCGATTTTCACGAAAAATCGGATTTCGCCAAAAAACGAGTGCATTTTTCCGGAAAACCCGCGAAATTTCAGTCTTCATCGCCAAAAAACAGCGTTGTTTTTCGGAAAATGTTCTGTTTTTTTTCACTTTTTCCGAAAAATATCGATTTCCGAGTATCAACCTCACGGAAAAGAATTACCTTTGCTCCCGAAGAACAAAATACATTGTGCAGGGGCAGTAAATCCGAATCTCTCCGGTGTTGTTTTTTAGGTTTTAGGTGTTGTTTTGGTTAACAGCGGAGCGGCGGTTTTTTGAGTTGGTTCCTTCCCGTCGGGGCATTCTGCCGAAGACGGGGCCCCTGCCAATGTTTTTCTTGCGATTTCGGCGCAGATCCTTCATTTAATATCAAACTCATATGGCATCGTTGAGATTCAGGATGGTCGAAGAGGCGCTCAGCCACGTAGCGGTTCCCGCACAGGCTCCCGCCGGACGTTCGACCGATTATTTCGGGGAGTTGGTCTTCGGGCGCAACGTCATGCGGCGGTATCTCGACCGCGAGACCTACGAAGCGCTGATCCAGACCATGGAACACGGCACGCCCCTCACGCGCGAAGTGGCCGACGGCATCGCCGCAGGCATGAAGCAGTGGGCGGTGGAGCACGGCGCCGACCACTACACCCACTGGTTCCAGCCGCTCACGGGGGGAACCGCCGAGAAACACGACTCCTTCGCCGAACCCGACGGACGGGGCGGCGTGCTCGAAGAGTTCTCCGGCAAGCTGCTCGTCCAGCAGGAACCCGATGCCTCGTCGTTCCCCAACGGCGGAATCCGCAACACGTTCGAAGCGCGCGGCTACTCCGCCTGGGACCCCGCGTCGCCCGCCTTCATCGTCGGCTCGACGCTCTGCATCCCGACCGTGTTCATCGCCTACACGGGCGAGGCGCTCGACTACAAGACCCCGCTGCTGCGCTCGCTGGCAGCCGTCGACAGGGCCGCGACGGAAGTATGCCGCTACTTCGACCGCAACGTCACGAAGGTTTTCAGCTACCTGGGCTGGGAGCAGGAGTACTTCCTCGTGGACGAAGCGCTGTGGGCCGCACGCCCCGACCTGGTGCTGACGGGCCGCACGCTCATGGGCCACGAATCGGCCAAGAACCAGCAGCTCGAAGACCACTATTTCGGCGCGATTCCCGAACGCGTGATCGAATTCATGCGCGACCTGGAATACGAATCGCTCCGGTTGGGCATTCCCGTCAAAACCCGCCACAACGAAGTGGCGCCCAACCAATTCGAGCTGGCGCCCATTTACGAGGAAGCCAACCTGGCCAACGACCACAACCAGCTGCTGATGACGATCATGAACAAGATCGCCCGCCGCCACAACTTCCGCATCCTGCTCCACGAGAAGCCCTTCAAGGGGTCAACGGTTCGGGCAAACACAACAACTGGTCGCTGGGCACCGACACGGGCGTCAACCTGCTCGGGCCGGGCAAGACGCCCTCGGAGAACCTCCAATTCATCACCTTTCTGGTCAACGTCATGGCGGCCGTCTACCGGCACAACGGCCTGCTCAAAGCCTCGATCATGAGCGCCACCAACGCCCACCGGCTGGGAGCCAACGAAGCGCCGCCCGCCATCATTTCGACCTTTCTGGGCGCACAGATTTCGGCCGTGCTCGAAAAACTGGAAGCGAGCCGCAGCGATGCGGCCATCACCTTCTCGGCGAAGAACATGTTCAAGATGAGCGGCATCTCGCACATCCCCACGCTGATGCTCGACAACACCGACCGCAACCGCACCTCGCCCTTCGCCTTCACGGGCAACCGCTTCGAGTTCCGGGCCGTGGGGTCGTCGGACAACTGCGCCGACGCGATGCTGACGCTCAACACGGCGGTCGCCGAGCAGCTCACCCGCTTCAAGGAGGCCGTCGACCGACACATCGAGAACGGCATGAAAAAGGAGAAGGCGATCTACGAGGAGCTCAAAAAGCTCATTCGCGAGTGCAAGCCGATCCACTTCGACGGCAACGGCTATTCCGACGAGTGGAAAGCCGAAGCGGCCCGCCGGGGGCTCGACTGCGAAACCTCGACGCCGCTGATCTTCGACCGCTATCTGACCGCCGATTCGATCCGCATGTTCGAGAGCACGGGCGTGCTGAACAAAGGTGGAGATCGAGGCCCGCACCGAGGTGAAATGGGAGACCTACACCAAAAAAAATCCAGATCGAAGGGCGCGTGCTGGGCGACCTGACGATGAACCACATCGTCCCGATCGCCTCGCGCTACGAGGCGATGCTGCTGGACAAGGTATACAAAATGGCGCAGATCGGCGGGCTGGACGCCTCGGCCGACATCGATCTGCTCAAAAAGATACAGGGGCACACGGCCGCCATCCAGACGCTCACGATCGAGATGATCGAAGCGCGCAAGAAGGCCAACCGCATCGAAAACGCACGCGCGAAGGCGATCGCCTACCACGACACGGTGGAGGTCTACTTCGAGGAGATCCGCCGCCACATCGACAAGCTCGAAGAGATCATCGACGACCAGATGTGGACGCTGCCCAAATATCGGGAACTTCTGTTCATCAAATAGGTTCCGTAATTTTCAGTCAGGTTGTGAGGACGCCGCGGAAGCATTTCCGCGGCGTTTGTTTGCGCCTGACGGTTCGTCAGCCGTTGACTGCTGGAACGAACTTGTATTTAGTTCTGGTTTTCGAACCTTTATAATCTTTATACATATGTTCTCCTTTTTCTCTCCATTTAAACTTTTGTGTTTCTCGCATTAATCTATTCTTCTTAATTATAAAGGTATCCCTATAAGGTAGTTGCATAAGTTCTAACAATATAATACTATCAATACTATCCATAAGCGTCAGACTATCCATAGTCTGTTCCGCATATAATGTATTCCCTATTCGAGACCATTTGCCTGTCCAATTAGTCCCTCCTCCTACATCATACCATACATAACGATGGTATGTTGAGTCCGGATTAATAGTAATGTAAGAACATTCATAAGGGCCTCTAAAACCTCTACATTTATAACTATATTTCCCGTATTTTAATATCGGAGAACAGGCATATAGCACGCAGCCAATCACCAACAATCCAAAAATCCTTTTCATCATTTCTTATCTTAGATAAACATACTCCGTTCATTTCTCCCGAATGCCCGATTGCAACACGTCTGATAACCCTCGGCATAGAGACCCCTCCGCCCCGCACGCCGCCGCGGAAATGCTTCCGCGGCGTTTGTTTGTCGTGATAGAATCCGAATAATTTTCAATCCTTATAGGAATATAGTATTATCTTTCTAAAAAAGCTTCTTTTCGGGTGGTATAGGCAAATCCACTTTGTATAAATCTTGTAGCAAAATATTGTGTTGCCTGTATTTTATTTCTTTTGCTGTTATATTTATCAATTTACGGCCTTTCATTATATAACGGTACTCAGAAAATTTATCCGGATCGAGACAGAGGTTGATACTCTCTTTCTTAGATCTAAATACAGGAACATCAATGGGCTTAAATCTCAAAGAACACCACTCATTATACAGAGACCGAACCGTATCGGATGAGTTATTTTCACCCAACAGATCAAGTTCTTTCTCAATCTGTTCATCATCTAGGTTTGTATTCTCCCTAATATAATCCGTTAAGTACAAGAAAGTACTGCTATATACAAAGGGAGTCAAGACTAATGTATCTCCGTTTATCCTGCAAGCCCCGTATTCAGCGAATGAACTTCCCAAATGATTACTTTCCATGAGCACAAAGGATCTATTGAGCGTATCAAAAAAAGGTATACAAATCCTTTGATTACGGAAGGTCCAAATTCTCGGTAATACAGAAACGCACTATGATTGTTCGTGCGCTCTTCTTTGGAGGTACGTTTTTTTGCCATGCCACATAGCGGAAGCAGAAATAATACTATAACCGCATAAATCATACATCTTTTCATAAGCCGAACAATTCTATTAAAGGACTGACAGGTTCGATTCCATAGAGATTTCTGACAGCAAATTAAAAAAATTATAGCAAATATAAAAGTCCGTCAATAATTTAAAAAGACTGCGGATCGTCCGATCACAAATCCTTACCCGAACGAAAGAGGCCCGATCAGCTATTCCTGTAACGGACAATCGCCCCGAAAAGAAACTCGGTAAAAGACCGTCGGCTCCACAAAACCGAATCATGTTTGAATCCGCTACACGACCGTCCTTTTGCCGAAATCACCGCTTTCGATCCGATTATTCGGGATTTTTTCCTACATTTGTTCGAATATTTCCGACCAGCGCGGGCGGAGCCGCCCGAGAACCGCGCCCCGCATAGAAAACGAAACCCCGTAAACTCCCGACCGAAACGATGATCGTAATCGCAGACAGCGGATCGACTAAATGCAACTGGCAGCTCGTCGACGACAGCGGCAGCGTACGCCGCGTACAGAGCCGTGGCATCAACGCCGTGCTCCAACGCCCCGACGAAGTGGAGGCGCTGCTCCGCGAGACCTTCGCGGAACCGGTGCAGGCCGACGCGCTCCATTTCTACGGCGCCGGCTGCGGCGAACGCTACCCCGAACAGAGCGCCCGCCTGCGGGAGGCGCTGGCGCGTTATTTCCCCGCGGCGCGCATCGCCGTCGAATCCGACCTCATGGGGGCGGCCCGCGCGCTGCTGGGCGGCCGTGCGGGCATCGCCTGCATCCTCGGCACGGGATCGAACTCCTGCTACTACGACGGCGTGCGCATCGTGCGCAACACGCCGCCGCTGGGCTGGGTTCTGGGCGACGAAGGAAGCGGGACGTACATCGGCCGGCAACTCGTCGGGAACCTGCTGAAAGGGCTTTGCGACGAATCGCTGCGCCGGCTCTTTTTCGAGGAGGAGCGGCTCGACTACGATGAGATCATCCGCCGCGTCTACCGCGAAGGGATGGCCAACCGTTTCCTGGCCTCGTTCACGCGCTTCGTGGCGCGGCACATCGACCGCCCCGAACTCGACGAACTGGTCTGCGAAGCGTTCCGCGCATTCGTGCGGCGCAACCTCGCGCACTACCCGCCGACGCCGAAGTGTCGGCATTGGGCGGCGTCGCCTGTCATTTCGAACGGCAGCTGCGGCACGTGCTCGCAACCGAAGGGTTGCGCGCGGGGCGGATCGTCGAGACCCCCGACGAAGGATTATTGAACTATCATATATGGAACAGATCAGAGTAACGGAACAGGCTTCGGCCTACGACGATTTGCAGCGGATGTCGGTGCACGACCTGCTGACGGGCATCAACCGCGAAGACCGCCGTGTGGCCGATGCCGTGGCCGCGACCATTCCCACGATGGAACGACTCGTCGAGCGGATCGTCGAGCGGATGCAGCGCGGCGGACGAATGTTCTACATCGGTGCGGGCACGTCGGGCCGTTTGGCCGTGACCGACGCCTCGGAGCTGCCTCCGACCTACGGGGTACCTTTCGACACGGTCATCGGGCTGATCGCCGGCGGCGACGGCGCCCTGCGCAAGGCCGTGGAACACGCCGAGGACGATACCGAAGGGGCTTGGCGCGACATGCAGCCGTGGCGGCCCGACGGCGGCGACATCCTGATCGGCGTCGCGGCATCGGGAACGACCCCTACGTGGTCGGCGGACTGCGCACGGCACGGGCGCACGGGCTGCTCACCGGAGCGATCACCTGCAATCCCCGGTCGCCCGTCGCCGCCGAAGCGGAATATGCCTTGGAGGCAGTCGTGGGGCCGGAGTTCGTCACGGGTTCGACACGGATGAAGGCCGGCACGGCGCAAAAACTGATGCTCAACATGATCTCCACGGCCGTGATGATCCGGCTGGGGCGCGTCGAAGGGAACAAGATGGTCAACATGCAGCTGACGAACAACAAACTCGTCGACCGCGGCACGCGCATGATCGTTCAGGAGACGGGGATCGCCGAGGCCGAAGCCCGCGCCCTGCTGCTCGCCTGCGGTTCGGTCAAGGCCGCACTCGACAAGATCCGACGAGGCGAATAACCGGCCTGCATCCGACGAATTACCCCTCCGTGCAACGGGCGTTCACGGAGGGGTAATTTCATTTTACTTATTCACAAAAGGCCGTTCCAACCGCTCGCCGCGGCAGCCGGAATGCCACGGCCCGGACGAAAGCGATCCGCCGCTGCGGGGCGAAGCCTCTGCCTGCGGAGGGACGTCAGCGCCGTCCCTCCTTAGCCTCGATGCACTCGGTGGCGTGGGGCACCTTCATCAGGCGCTCCTTGGGAATGAGCTTGCCCGTGGTCTTGCAGATGCCGTAGGTCTTGTTCTCGATGCGCACGAGCGCCATTTCGAGGTTGCGGATGAATTTCATCTGGTGGGCGGCCAGCCGGCCGCTTTCCTCTTTCGAGAGCGTCGTGGCACCCCTCTTCGAGCACCTTGAACGTCGGAGAGGTATCCTCCGTATCGTTGTCGCCCGTATGGGTGATCGTCGCGCGCAGCAATTCGTAGTCGGCGCGCGCCGTTTCAAGCTTTTTCAGAATCAGCTCCTTGAATTCGGCCAATTCCGCATCGCTATATCGGGTTTTCTCCTCTGCCATAATCTTGTCCGGTTTATTAACGTGTAATGTAAAAATAACATTTATTTCGGTAACTGCAAAATATTTTCGCAAAAATCCGTCTCCGATAACGGACGACCGCCGGCATCCCTCGGGAGCCGACGGTCGTCAATCGCTGCATGACTGCATTCAGAGCTTCGTCACGGCAATTTTCAACGGCTCCTCGTCGATCTCCGAGTCCACGACGAACTCCCCTTCGGGAAGGGCCGCCGTGCGGACGTCGCGCGCCAGAGTTTGCTGACCGATATAGTCGGCATAGGCGGCGACGGCCCCGACGACCGCCTCCTTCGCCTCGATCTCGACCCGAATGCGGTCGGTCACCTCGAAACCGGAGTCCTTGCGGATATTCTGGATGCGGTTAATCAACTCACGTGCCACACCTTCGCGCCGCAGGTCGTCCGTGACGGTGATGTCGAGCGCCACGGTGAGCTTGCCCTCGGAGGTCACCAGCCAGCCCGGCATATCCTCCGACGTGATCTCGAAATCGGCCGCTGTCACCGTGATCCGTTCGCCGCCCAGGTCGAGCGTCGTCTCCGGCGCCGACTCGACGGCTGCGATCTGCTCCTGCGTGAAGGCGGCCGTGAGCGCCGCGATCTGCTTCATGTATTTGCCGTACTTCGGACCGAGGGTCTTGAAGTTGGGCTTGATGCGCTTGGTAATCAGACCGGCCGTCTCGGCGACCAGTTCGATCCGCTTGACGTTGACCTCGTTCATGATGAGCGGCCGCACGGCCTCGATATGGCGTCCCATCGCCGGATCGAGCACCGGAATGAGAATCTTCCCGAGCGGCTGGCGTACCTTGATGTTCACCTTGCGGCGCAGGGCCAGCACCATCGACGAGACGCGCTGCGCGAGCGACATCGTCTCTTCCAGCTCCTTGTCCGCAAGCGACGGATCGGCCGCGGGGAACTGCGCCAGATGCACCGAACCTTCGTGGCGGCCGCTCACGGCGTTCAGGTCGCGGAAGATGCGCTCCGAGATGAAGGGCGCGAAGGGTGCGCTGAGCGATGCGACGGTTTCCAGACAGGTGTAGAGCGTCTGGTAGGCCGCCAGCTTGTCCTCGGTCATCCCGCCGCCCCAGAAACGTTTGCGGTTCAGACGCACGTACCAGTTGGAGAGGTTTTCGCACACGAACTCCTGGATCATGCGGGCCGCAGGGGTCGGATCGTAGCCTTCGAGCGACGCCGTGACGTCGGCCACCAGCGTATTGAGCAACGAAACGATCCAGCGGTCGATCTCCGGCCGGCGGGCGACGGGCACCTCCGCCTCGCGCCCCGTGAAGCCGTCGACATTGGCGTAGAGGGCGAAGAACGAGTAGGTGTTGTAGAGCGTGCCGAAAAAACTTGCGGCGCACCTCGTCCACCCCGTCGCGGTCGAATTTGAGGTTGTCCCACGGCTGCGAGTTGGTAATCATGTACCAGCGCGTAGCATCGGCGCCGTAGCTGTCGAGTACTTCGAACGGATCGACGGCGTTGCCCAGCCGCTTCGACATCTTGTTGCCGTTCTTGTCGAGCACCAGTCCGTTGGAAATGATATTCTTGAAGGCTACCGAATCGAACAGCATCGCGGCGATCGCATGCAGCGTGAAGAACCAGCCGCGCGTCTGGTCGACGCCCTCGGCGATGAAGTCGGCGGGAAAGACCTCGCCGAAACCCTCCCGATGCTCGAACGGATAGTGCTGCTGCGCATAGGGCATGGCGCCCGAATCGAACCACACGTCGATCAGGTCGCTCTCGCGGCGCATCGGCTCGCCCTTGGACGAGACGAGCACGATCTGGTCCACATAGGGACGGTGCAGGTCGATCTTGGCATAGTTCTCCTTCGACATGTCGCCCACACGGAACTCCTTGTAGGGATTCTCCTTCATCACGCCGGCCGCGACCGCGCGCTCGATCTCGGCCGTCAGCTCCTCCATCGAACCGATGCATTTCAGCTCAGGAGTAATCCTCGGTGGCCCACACCGGCAGCGGCGTGCCCCAGAAACGCGAACGCGACAGATTCCAGTCCACCAGCCCTTCGAGCCACTTGCCGAAGCGGCCCGTACCGGTCGATTCGGGCATCCAGCGGATCGTGCGGTTGAGTTCGATCATCCGCTCGCGCAGCGCCGTGGTCCGGATGAACCACGAGTCGAGCGGATAGTAGAGCACCGGTTTGTCCGTGCGCCAGCAATGCGGATAGGAGTGGACGTGCTTCTCGATCTTGAAAGCCATGCCCGCCCCTTTGAGCGCCACGGCGATGTCCACGTCGAGCGTCGGCGCGTCGGGCGCGAGCGTATCGTCGTAGGCGTTCTTCACGTAACGGCCCGCATACTCGCCGTATTTCCCGGCGTCGACATACCGCTCCACGAAGGCCGGATCGAGCTCCTCGATGCGGAAGAACTTGCCCGTGCGGTCGACCATAGGCTGCTCCTTGCCCGCGCGGTCGATCACGAACAGGGGCGCGATGCCCGCCTGCTTGGCCACGCGGTTGTCGTCGGCACCGAACGTCGGGGCGATATGCACGATACCCGTACCGTCGGTCGTGGTCACGTAGTCGCCCACGATCACGCGGAAGGCATCGCCCATCGGCCGCACCCACGGGAGCAGCTGCTCGTAGCGGACGCCCTCGAACTCGGGTCCCTTGTAAACACGATCCTCGACCTCGAACGTTCCCTCCATCTTCTTGGTGAAGTAGGACGGCACCAGCTCGCGCGCCAGAATGACGGTCTGCGCCTCGTCGGTATAGGGGTTGCGGCACTTGACGCGCACATAGTCGATCGCGGGGCCTACGGCCAGCGCCGTATTCGACGGCAGCGTCCACGGCGTCGTCGTCCAGGCCAGGAAGTAGAGCTCGCCCTCGACGCCCTCGAAAAAGCGTTCGCTGCGTTCGTCGCGCACCACGCGGAACTGCGCCGTGCAGGTCGTGTCCTTCACGTCGCGGTAGCAGCCCGGCTGGTTCAGCTCGTGGGTCGAGAGACCCGTACCCGCCGCCGGCGAGTAGGGCTGGATGGTGTAGCCCTTGTAGAGCAACCCCTTGTCGAAGAGCTGTTTGAGCAGCCACCACAGCGTCTCGATATACTTGTTGTCGTAGGTGATGTAGGGATCGTCCATGTTGACCCAGTAGCCCATGCGGCGCGTCAGGTTCTCCCACACTCCCGTGAACTCCATGACCGCCTCGCGGCAGGTGCGGTTGTACTCCTCGATCGAAATCTTCGTCCCGATATCCTCCTTCGTGATGCCGAGCTTCTTCTCCACGCCCAGCTCGACGGGCAGGCCGTGGGTGTCCCATCCCGCCTTGCGGTGTACCAGATAGCCCTGCTGCGTCTTGTAGCGGCAGATGATGTCCTTGATCGTGCGCGCCATGACGTGATGGATGCCCGGCAGTCCGTTGGCCGAGGGCGGCCCCTCGTAAAAGACGAATGCCGGATGCCCCTCGCGCGTCGAAATGCTCTTGTGGAAGGTGTCTTCCGCATCCCACTGTGCCAGCACGTCGGCCGCCAGCTGCGGCAGATCGAGTCCTTTGTACTCCTTGAACTTCATATATCGAAAGATTTTACGAATCAACGGTTCAGTCGGCAAATTTAGGAAAATTATTCCGATTTCAACCGTTCCGCCGATCGAAAAACACCGCAAAGAACGGCGAAGCGGCTGAAAAGAAGACCCGAATGGCGGGAATCCGAATTTTATTTCTATCTTTGCACACGGAAAAACCATCGCGGCCCGACCGGCGAAACGATCGGCGGAACCCCCTTCGAAGGGCACGTCCGTATCGGGTCTGCGGACAAACGAAGATTTCGACCTCACATGTTCAAGATATATCTCCGCCTGCTCACGTTCGTGCGCCCCATCGGCAAATACGCCGTCCCCTATTTCATCTACTCGATCCTCCACGCGCTGTTCAATACGGTCAACTACATCATGCTCATCCCGATCATCCAGGCGATGTTCGACCCCGAGTTCCGTTTCGAGCCGCTCTACGTCCGTCCCGAATTCGCTTTCGACGAGGCGTCGCTCAGCGCATGGCTGCGCTACGCCTACACCTCGGTCTTCGGCGAGTACAACCCCATGTACGTGCTCATCCTGCTGGCCACGGTCACGGTGCTGATGAACCTGCTGTCGAACACCTTCCGCTACCTGGGGGCATGGACGGTCGAGAACATGCGCACGCGCACGCTGCAAAGGATGCGCAACGAACTGTTCGACAACGTCATCAACCTCAACGTCGGATTTTTCAGCGAGCAGCGCAAGGGCGACATCATGTCGCGCATCACGCAGGACGTGATGGTCGTGCAGTTCTGCATCACCAACACGCTGCAAGTAGCTTTCCGCGAACCGTTCCTCATCATCGGCTATCTGGTGGCGATGTTCTCCATCTCGTGGGAACTGTCGGTCTTCTCGATCCTCTTCCTGCCGCTCGTGGCACTCATCATCGGCAGCATCGTCAAGAAACTGCGCCACCCCGCCATGCAGAGCCAGCAGCGCATGGGCGACATGGTGAGCGTCCTGGACGAGTCGCTGTCGGGCGTGAAGCTCATCAAGGGCTACAACGCCACGAACTACATCCGCCAGAAATTCTACGACATCAACGCCGAGTTCTCGCGGCTGCTCCTCTCGATGGCGCGCCGCCAGCAGCTGGCATCGCCCATGAGCGAGTTTCTGGGGATCTCGGCCGTCGGCGTGATCCTCGTCTTCGGCGGTATGCTCGTCATCAACCGCTCGCTCAACGCCGGCGAGTTCGTGGCCTTCATCGCCATGTTCTCGCAGATCACGCGCCCCGTGCGTTCGTTCATCGACCAGTTCGCCAACATCAACCAGGGCGTCGCCGCCGGCGAGCGCATCCTCATGCTGCTCGACACCAAAACCGAGGTGCCCGACGCCCCCGACGCCCGCACGCTCGACGGCCTGCACGAAGGGATCGAATTCCGCAACGTGCGCTTCTCCTACGACGGCAACCGCGAGGTGATCGACGGCGTGAGCTTCACGATCCGCAAAGGGCGAGACCGTGGCGCTGGTAGGACCTTCGGGCGGCGGCAAATCGACCCTCAGCGAGCTGATCCCCCGCTTCTACGACACTCAGGGCGGCGACATCCTGATCGACGGCACATCGATCCGCAACTACACGCAGGAGAGCCTGCGCGCCCACATGAGCGTCGTGGCACAGGATACGATCCTCTTCAACGATACGATCGAGGGCAACATCTCACTGGGAAAACTCGACGCCACGCACGACGAGATCGTCGCGGCGGCCAAGGTAGCCAACGCCCACGACTTCATTATGGAAACCGAGCAGGGCTACGACACCAATATCGGCGACCGCGGCATGAAACTGTCGGGCGGCCAGCGGCAGCGGTTGTCGATCGCCCGCGCGGTGCTGAAAAATCCCGAGATCCTGATTCTCGACGAGGCCACATCGGCTCTCGACACCGAGAGCGAAAAGCTGGTGCAGGATGCGCTCAACTCGCTGTTGAAGGGGCGCACGTCGATCGTCATCGCCCACCGGCTCTCCACGGTGCACAACGCCGACAAGATCATCGTCATCGACCACGGACGCATCGCCGAGCAGGGTACGCACGAGGAGTTGATGGCGCGCGGCGGCATCTACTCCAAGCTCATCGAGATGCAGAGCGTGGCGTAACCGCCGCGGCGATCGTGCGGCCGGAAACCCTGTCGAAACCCACTACAAACCGATAAAACCATGTTCAGAAGAGTTTTCCTCGCCCGGCTGCTGCTCGCAGCACTGTTCGAGCACTCCTCGTGCCGGCACAGGCACAGGAGAAATTCAGCGAACCCGCCCTCTCCGATCCCGATTCGTGGACCGTCGTCCTGCTTCCCGACCTGCAAGGCTACGCCAAAAAGGCATGCAACCAGCCGATCATGGAGATCATGACCAGCTGGATCGCCGCACACGCCGAAGCGCTCAACACCAAACTGGTGCTCTGCGTGGGCGATCTGGTCGAGCAGAACGACCGCATCAGCAACGGCTACTCGGGCGACCAGTCGTCGCACAAGCAGTGGGAGGCTACGGCCCGCGCCTTCTCGCAGTTGGACGGAGTGGTTCCCTACATGACGGCCACCGGCAACCACGACTACACCTACACGCGCACGGGCGACCGCCGCACCCATATCGGCGAATATTTCCCCGTCGACAAGAACCCCTCAACCGGCGGATGCTCAGCCAGTACGGTCTGGACGCACAGGGCAATCACGCCGTCGAGAACGCCGCCTTCGAGCTGCGGAGCCCCGAAGGGATCGACTACCTCTTCCTCAACCTCGAATTCGCACCCCGCGACACGGTGATCGGCTGGGCGCGCCGCATCGTGGGGCTGGAAGAGTACCGCAATCACCGCGTAGTGCTGATGACGCACTCCTACCTCAACGCCGAGAGCGAACGCATCGCGGGCGATCCGGTGCGCGTCACCAGTTACGAGCCGGTAGTCAAAAACGGCAAGATCACCAAATTCAAACAGGAGTTGCCCGACGCCAATCAGGGCGAAGCGATCTGGCGGAAACTCGTCTACCCCGCCTCGAACATCGAACTGGTGCTCTGCGGCCACGTATCGGGCTGGGGATTCCGCACGGATGCCAACAGCGCAGGCCGTCCCGTCCACCAGATGCTCTTCGACTCGCAGTCGATGGGCGGCGGGTACGAGGGCAACGGCGGAGACGGCTGGATCCGCATTCTGGAATTTCTCCCCGACGGCCGCACGGTGCGCGTGATGACCTATTCGCCCCTGTTCGCCCTCTCGCCCACGACGCGGCAGCACGCCTGGCTCACGGAGGAGGGCAACCAGTTCACCTTCGAGTTCCGGCAGCGGTAACTGCGGAAGGCATTTCGAGTACAGCGCACCCCGGAACGCGACGCCCCGCCCTGCTGCAAGAAATAGCAGCAGGGCGGGGCGTCGTGGTTCGCCGGTCGCCGGTTCCGCACCGGAACGGATCGCGCCGTCTCGTCACCGCTCCCCGCGCGCAGTCTTGCGGTCGTTGAGAATATCGGCCATATTCGCATCGGCCCACGCGACGAGCGGATCGATGCACGCCAGCAGCGACTGCGCGCGGGGACGTAAGGCTGTACTCCACCCGAGGCGGAACTTCGGGATAAACCTGCCGCGTGAGGTAACCGTCCTCTTCGAGCGTGCGCAGCGTCACGCTCAGCATCTTCTGCGAAATGTCGGGAATCGCCCGCTGCAATGCGCCGAAACGCATCGTCCGCGCACCGCTCAGCGTGACGATCACCAACAGCGACCACTTGTCGCCGATACGCGCCAACACGTTGCGGATCGGGCAATCGGGGTTCAGGGCGTCCTGTACGGTCGTTCTGTCCATAGTCTGTATTCGTTTCATGATTATCGGCAGCCCTGCCGCACGACGAACCCGCGCCGCCACGCCGATCGGCTGCCCCGTTCCGGTTTACAAAAGTAAGTAAAACTACTTTACGCCGCAAATAAAAACGCCGAATCAAAGGATCGGGGCGCTTCCCGAAGCATCGATCGAGAAATTTTTTCTTCTCATAGATTTTTCTTGCGTTTTGGCTTGATCCAAAAAGCATCGAAAGATCAGGCACCGCGAAAAAGCAGCGGGTAACGACACGACGGCGATCGGAGCGTTTTTTGAGGGAGGCGGAAAAAATCCAAAAAAAATTCGCCAGTCAATCCGTTCACGCCCAGCGATCGTTACCCGGAGGTAACTATCTGACATTCGAGTATCTACTTGACACGTACGATCCGTCGGACTATATTTGCACTCGAAAAGTAACCGAATAACTTTTCGGAACCTATAAATCCGGACAAGATGAAAAAGAGATTCGCTATTTTATCGACATTGTTAACGATTACAGCTATGGCACAGACGAAAGGAACATTCGAAACGCACGATTTCGACAATTTCAGACTGCATGTCTACCACACCAACGACGCACTCGGCGACGCAAGCTACATCGTCGAGGGAACGCAGGCGGTCGTCACGCTGGAACAGCCGTTGTTCCGCGAAAACGTCGCCGAATACGACGCCTACCTCGACGCGCTCGACAAGCCCGTCGAAGCGCGCATCGCCGATTACCATGTGGGCGGGACAGGCGACCACGCGACGGTCATGCCCGCAGGGATGCCCGCCTTCACGAAGGATACGGTCTACGACGGCATGATGCGGAACTTCGCGCAGACCTTCGGCGACGCGATCGTCGATCGGCCGACGGGAGCGACGGACGAAGTGGCTTTCGGCACTACGCAGCGGTGGGCGGGGATTCCGTTCCGTTTCGACCGCGGCGCCGCGACCGACTTTCCCGCCGCGAGCATCCTCATCGGCGGCAAGGTCTGCTACACTCACTGGGCTCCCGCGAAGGCACACGCGAATTCCCTGCAAATCTCCTCGCCGGCAGCCGTCGACGCCGAGATCGCCGAGGCCCGTCGGGCGCTCGCATCGGGCGCCGAGCTCTTTATCGGCGGACACGGCGGAGCGGCCGGGGCCGATGCCGTGCGCTTCAAGATCGACTATCTGGAATGCGTGAAACGACTGCTGGCCGCAAACGGGACGGCCGACGAATTCGCCCGTGCATTGCGAGCAGCCTATCCGGAACTCCCGGGCGAAGCGGGACTGGATGCATTGGCGCAGGCGCTCTACGCCGACCGATAACGATCCGCCACCGTAAAACGAAGGGGCGTCCCGTGCGGGACGCCCCTTCGTTCGCTCCGTCGGCACTCCGCCTGGCGCTGCCGCCAGTCGAGCAGCGGCAGCAGGAACGAGACATCCGATGCGCCGATCCAGAAGAACACGGCCGGATTCCGAAGTTCCGCAGCGACCCGTGCTGCCTGCCGGCGCTTCCGAACTTCTGCCGCACGCCGGAAGCGACGGCACGGGCAGCAAACGAGTAAAAGTCTCCTTTATTCAGCAGGCAGTTTCAGGATTACGGGGCTGCGCGACTATTCGTCGTAGTAACGCCATACGATCTCGACGGCCGGATCGTGCGCCATGTCGTTGGGATTGGTTCCCGCCACGCCTTCGGGAACGGGCATCCCCAGCGCGGCGAAGTGCTCCGCCCAATAGGCCGGCAGCTCGCCGTCGGCCGTGCGGAAGGTCATGGGCCGGCTCCGAAGCAGGTGCGTCGAATCGTCGGCCGCCACGAAGCACTCCCACGCCAGCTCACTGCAATAGAGTTTGCCGTTGGCGGGCAGAAACTCGTCGTCGTAGGGAAGTCCTGCCGCTCATGCGCACGTCGCAACGCACGCTGCACCACCGTGCTGTCCGCACCGCTCACCCGTCCGACGGCTGCTATCGGCCGCCCGCCGCGCCGCGCCGAACGGGCCAGAAACTCCCCGAGCGGCGTACGCCGCACGCTCGTATCGACCGCCTCGACGACGAACGCGCCGCCGGCCGTCGCTTCGACGATTCCCACATGGGAGAAGGTCACGGCCCCGCCGCGCTCCGTCGCCGCCACGATGGCATCGGTCATCCCCTCCGCCGCCGTGAGCTGGAACAGCAGGTCGCCCGTGCGGGGCGCATACTCCCCGCCGCAGGCAGCCAGCAGCAATACGGCCGCTCCGAATATCAGTTTGTTTCTCAAATTTCGGTTCAACTCGTCGGGTTCAACGTTTCAGGAGCACGGCGGGAAGCCGTCCCTGCGCGCCACGCCGGACGGAAAGCCGCCGGGCGCGAAGCTCTCCCGCCCACTCCGCAGCGTTCACTTCCTGCGCGCCTCCTCGCAGTCCTTTTCGCATTTGAGCTTGTCGTCCTCCTCCCAGTCGAACCAGTCGAAGCGCACGGTGTCGTCCAGCGTAAAGCGGGTATAGGTGATCGGCAGGCCGCGATCGAGAAACATCTGTTCGTAGGCCGTCTTGATCGAAAGCACCTTGTCGGCGTATCCCGTACCGTAGATGTCGGGATTCGAGACCGCGCAGCGCAGTCCGCAGCGGCGGATCACCTCGCCCGTATAGCGGTAGAGGTGCTGCGAGTCGGTTTTGAGGTTGATCCAGCCGCCCGGTGCGAGCAGCTGCGCATAACAGGCCAGAAAGGGCGGTGCGGTGAGACGTTTCTTGGCACGCCGCGTTTTGAGCTGCGGATCGGGGAAAGTGATCCACAGTTCGGACACCTCGCCCGGCGCGAAAAACGACGTGATGAACTCGATGCGCGTGCGCAGGAATCCCACGTTGTCCATCCCCTGCTCGGTAGCGGTCTTCGCGCCGCGCCACATGCGTGCGCCCTTGATGTCCACCCCGATGTAGTTGCGCGCGGGATCGTCGGCCGCCAGCGCGACGGTATACTCGCCCTTGCCGCACCCCAGTTCGAGCACGATCGGGCGGTCGTTGCGGAAGAAATCGGCGTGCCAGCGCCCTTTGAGCGGATGATCCTTGCCGAAAATCTCGTCGAATTCGGGCTGAACGAGGCAGCGGAACGTCTTGTTCTCGGCGAATTTCTTCAACTTATCTTTTCCCATGATCGTCAAATGCTTTTTTCAATCGTAACCCCCACGGCCTCGATGCCGCGTACCGGACGGCAGGGACGGATCGTCATCCGGTAGTCGCCCGCGCAGCGAAGCACCGCACGCCGCCGGTAGAGTACCGCCGTATCGCACAGCAGCGGCGACGGCCCGCGCGAGGGGGCGAGCCGCAGCGTGAAAGGCTCCGTCGCGCGGAGCGAATCGGGCGCGACGGTCGTCACTTCCAGATCGACCGGCCCGCCCGCGAAGGCCGCGTCGTAACGCACGACGAGCCACAGGTCGCATACCGCGAGCGTATCGGCATTCGGAAAACGCACCTCCGCGGCCTCCCGCCATCCGAGCGGATCGACATCGGCCACCGCACTCCGATGCGGCGAAAGACAACCGGCCGCCGGCAGCAACGCCAGCAGCAATCCCGCACGAAGAATCCGTTTCGCCCCTTTCATCTGCGCCTCTCAGTCAAGAATCCGCCCTCGCAGGCGGATTCGTCCAGCGACGGACGCATCCGCGCCCGTCCCGTTTCGGTCCATTACTCCTTATCGCCCTTGCCGCCGCCGTTCTCCCCCGAAGGGCCCGACGCCGGACCGTTGGCATTTCCCTGACTGCCGCCGCGATTGGAGCGGCCGCCCTGCCGGCTGCGCTCGCCGCGACCGTCGCCGTTGCGACCTTCACCGCCGCGGTTTTCACCGTTGCGGCCGCCGTTTCCGCGACGTCCGGAGCGACGCTCCCCACGCGGCCGTTCGCCGCCCTGCGACGCACCGTTTTCACCGCCGCCGCTGACCGAACCGCCGCCTTTTTGCGGATTGCGGACGGGACGCGCACCCCGTTGTCCCCGATCCAAAGCGCCGGCTTCCGATCCGGCTGCGACCTCCGCTCCCGCAGCGCCTTCGGCCGCCCTGTCGCGCGTCGGGCCCTTCCGGTCGCCGCGACGGCGCTTGTTGTTGCGGCGCTTGCCGTCGAAACGGGTGATGCTGTCCTCCTCCGAACGATAGGTCGGTTCCTCCGCGGCGGCCGGAACGTCCTGCTCGGCGAGCAACCGGTCGACCTTCTTGCCGGCACGGTTGAGCGCCTGGATCTCCTTCACGCGCTCGACCGAAAGCGTGGTGACGTTCACCAGCGCATCCTTGCTGCTGCTGAACTGCATCGTGCGCGCCAGAATATCACTTTTGACGAGGTAATATTCGCCGTCGAGCGCCTGCAAAGGCTCCTTCACGCGCGGGAAATCGCGCCGCGCATCGGCATAGGTATCGTATTCGTAGGCCAGACAGCATTTGAGCTTCGAGCATTGCCCGGCCAGTTTCTGCGGATTGAGCGACAACTCCTGCATCCGCGCGGTGTTGGTCGTGACGCTCGAAAAGCTCGAAATCCACGACGCGCAGCACAGCTCGCGGCCGCAGGCTCCCAGACCGCCGATGCGGCCCGCCTCCTGCCGTGCACCGATCTGCTTCATCTCGATGCGGATGTGGAACTGCTCGGCGAAGACCTTGATCAGTTCGCGGAAATCGACGCGCTCGTCGGCGATGTAGTAGAAGATCGCCTTGATCTTGTCGCCCTGATACTCCACGTCGCCGATCTTCATGTTCAGCCCCATGTCGGCGGCGATCTGCCGCGAACGGATCATCGTCTCGTGTTCGAGCGCAATGGCCTCCTGCCAGCGTTCGATGTCGTAGGGCTTGGCCTTGCGGTAGATCTTCTTGAACTCCCCGTTGTAGGGATTGAACCCCGTGCGCTTCATCTGCTTGGCCACCATGTCGCCCGTAAGCGAGACGATGCCGATGTCGTGCCCCGGCGAGGCCTCCACGGCGACGATGTCGCCCGTTTCGAGCGGAAGGTTGTTGACGTTCTGATAGAAGGAACGGCGCGTGTTCTTGAAGCGCACCTCGAATATATCGGTCGGAACATGATCGGGATAATCGGCGAGCCACTGCGTCTCATGGAGCTTGAAGCACCCTTCGCAGACGGTCGCGCGGCACTCCTCTCCGCAGTTGCAGAAGGCGGCGCCGCGGCCGATCTCCGGTCTGTTTTTACAATTGCAGGACATTCTTTCGTGTTTTATCTGCAAATATAATCATTTTTCGACGGAATCGCAATTTCTTTCCGCAATCCCCGTCGCTTCGCGCCCGCATCGGCATGGCCGCAGCCGTTTCATCCGCGCGTTCCGGCGGGAACCGGCAGGGATCGCCTCCGCCCGACCGAACGGAACACCAAACGCGCCGGCCGGAACAGTTCTTACGCCTTTGCTCGTATCATATATAATCCGTATTGCCTACTTTTGCAAGCGTATCGGAGCGCTCGGCGGCAATATGTCCCGAACGCAGGCGACTCTGAAAAATCCGAACGCATGAAAGAAAACCTCCGCCGCATCGGCACATGGGCCCGTCGTCAGGGCGAGCATTTCGACCTTTACCTCCACGCGCTGCCGCAACGCACGCGGCTGACGCTCATCTTCGCGATTCTGGCGCTGCTCTCCGTCACGCTGCTCTTCATCTGCGGAAGCATCTACCGCATCGGACGGAACGACGGATTCAATGCACGGCGGATCGATACGACACGGGAATTCCCCCCCTTCCCAGAAACGGGGCCGCCATGCCGCTGACCTCGGTTTAGACGGACACGCTACGGGCGGACCGAACCGGATTGCCGTAGCATCCGCACGTCCCGCCGGATGCGCAGCAGGTAGAGCACGGCGGCCGTCGTCAGCCCCACGAAATAGCCGATGAAGAGCCCCCACGGCCCCAGCCCCAGCGTGAACCCGCACAGATACCCCACCGGCAGGTTCAGCACCCAGTAGGCGGCCAACGCCAGCGGCATGATGATCTTCACGTCCTGCACGCCGCGCAGCACCCCTACCGAGATGTTCTGGATGCCGTCCGGCAGTTGGTAGAGGGCGATCAGGACGAGCATCGACGAGCGGCAAGCGACACCACCTCGGCGTTGGTGGTGAAAATATAGGGAATCGTCTGCCGTAAAGTGACGAACACCACGGCGGCGAAGAGGTTCCACGCGATGACGATATGCAGCGCCGCCCTGGCCGCCAGGCCCAGTTCGTCGAACCGCCGCGCGCCGTAGCAATGCGAAATACGGATCGTCGTCGCCGCGCCTACGGCCGTGACGATCATGAAGGCGAAATTGCCCATCGTCAACGCGATCTGGTTGGCGCTGATGGCCACGGCGTCGAACCACCCCATCATGATGCTCGTCAGCACGAAGGCCGACGCTTCGAGGAACATCTGTCCCGAAATCGGCACGCCCATGCGCACCAGCTGCCGCACCGAGCGGCGCGAGTAACGCACTTCGGGCAGCAGCGCGGCATACTCGCGCAGACGCTTGCGGCGGTAGAAATACCAAATGGCGACGAGCGGCATGGCGATGCGCGAAATGAGCGTCGCCACGCCCGCACCCGTCGCTCCCATCGCTTCGAAACCGCAATGTCCGAAGATGAAGACCCAGTTCAGCACGACGTTCATCAGGTTGCATCCGACGACGATCACCATCGACACGACGGTGTTGCCCACCCCTTCGAGAAACTGCTTGAACGCGAAGAAGAGCATGACGGCCGGCATACTGAAAGCCATGAGCCTGTAATAGGGAATCGCCAGGTCGACCACCTCGGCGGGCTGTCCCATGCGATACATGAGCGGAATGACGGCCAGCTGCACGGCGGCGATCAGAAAACCCAGCACGGAGTAGAAGATCATGGCGTTTTTGAGATAATCCGCCGCACCGCGCTTGTCGCCCTGCGCGAACCGCTCGCCCACGAGCGGGGTCAGCCCCAGCGTCAGCCCCATTCCGGTGACGAAGAGGATGAAGAAGACCGCGCCGCCGAACGACACGGCGGCCAGCGGCAGCGGATCGTCGCCGCCGAACTGTCCCACCATGGCGTTGTCGGCGAACTGCACCAGAATTTGCCCCACCTGCGACAACACGACGGGCAGGGCCAGTTTCAGATTGGCCCGATATTGTTCCTTATAACGCGAAAAACTGTACATAGGGCCGCAAAGATACGAATAAGCCGAGAGAAAAAAGCAAGCTCGCTTGCATTTTTTTCCGAGGCGAAGTATCTAAGGCGCAGCCGAAGAACGATTAAGCCGAGAACAAAGCAAATTTTATTCGCGATTGCCGAGGCGGAGTATTATCTACCGCCGCAACACTGCGGAGCACGCCCCAGCGGCGAGCCTCCGCAGGCTCCGACCCGCAGATACGACGCAGCCGATCTTGGCGTCGGAATTTTTCCGAAGAATCAATTTCTTCTGTTGTACATTTTCTTTCTTCCGTGCTTTTGGCTTGATCCAAAAGCACCAAAAGATCAAGCACCGCGAAAAGTAGCGGGTGACGATACCCGCGCTCGCTGAGCGGGCACAAAAGACTCCGCTGGTTTGCACACCCGCTCCGGGCGCTCGCGCCGGTGCCGTCACTGCTTCCGCTATTTTCGCAGTGCGATCCCGCAGGCCGGAGGCCTGCTAAAACTGAGTAAAAAGAAATCAAAATCATCGTTGCGCGGAGCGCACAACAGTCTCCGCATTGCGAAAAGTGCGGAAAAAGAAACGAGCAGCGACGGGCGTTAAAAAACGGGGCCGGTTTGCTTGCAAACCCGCGACAGGCGCCCGTTTTAGCGAGGCGCTGTGAGTTTCCCGCAGCTTTTCGCCTGGCGGATGCTTTTGGCACCACCTTTTGGTGCCAAAAGGTGGTAAACCCGCTGCTTGCAGGAGACGCACAATCGGAGGGGCAGGATTGTTTCCCGAAGGATCGATCGAAAAAAAATTCTCTTAGATTCTTTCTTCCGTGCTTTTGGCTTGATCCAAAAGCACCAAAAGATCAAGCACCGCGAAAAGCAGCGGGCGGCGACGTAAAAAAACGCCCCGAAACACGGAAGCATTTCGGGGCGTACACGTCATCTGCCGGCGGAGTTACGCCACTTTGAGCGTAACGCCCGCCTTTGCGGGGAGAATCTTTACTTTGGCGCCTTCGTTGACGCGGCCTTCGATGATGAGCGTCGAGAGCGGTTCCTCGACATTGTCGAGCAACGTCCGTTTGAGCGACCGCACACCGTAGCGCGCCTCGTAGCCCATGACCGCCAGCCGGCGTTTCGCCTCGGCCGAGATCTCCACCTTGTAGCCCAGCCGTTGCGTGCGGGCCAGCAGGCGGCGCAATTCCAGCTCGACGATGCGTTCCACGTCTTCGAGCGTGAGCGTGCGGAAGACGATGATGTCGTCGATGCGGTTGAGGAACTCCGGAGCGAAGGTGCGTTCGAGCGCCTTGCGGTACTCGATCTGCGGTGCGGCCTGCTCGACGACCGTCTTCGACGAGGTGGAGTAACCCACCTGTACGGCTCGCTGCACGGCGGCGCGCGAACCGACGTTCGAGGTCATGATGATGACCGTGTTGCGGAAATCGACCTTGCGGCCCGATCCGTCGGTAAGGTGCCCTTCGTCGAAGATTTGGAGCATGGCGTTGAAAACTTCGGGATGCGCCTTCTCGATCTCGTCGAACAGCACCACCGCGTAGGGCTGGCGGCGTACCGCTTCGGTGAGCTGGCCGCCTTCGCCGTAACCGACGTAGCCCGGAGGGGAGCCGATCAGACGCGAGACGTTGTGTTTCTCGCCGTACTCGCTCATGTCGATGCGGATCAGTCCGCGCCGTTCGTCGAAGAGCCATTTCGACAGCTCCTTGGCCAACAGCGTCTTGCCGACGCCCGTCGGGCCGACGAAGAGGAAGACGCCGATCGGGCGGTTCTCGTCTTTGAGTCCGGCGCGCGAGCGCTGGATCGAGAGCGCCACCTTCTCCACGGCGGCATCCTGTCCGATGACACGGCCGGCGAGGTAGTCTTTGAGTCCGCGCAGGCGTCCCAGCTCGCCCGTCGTGATCCGTTCGATCGGGATGCCCGTCGCCGAAGTGATGACCTGCGCGATGTGTTCGGCGCGGATCTCCGCCGGATGGCTTTCGAGCGACCGCTGCCACTCGGCGCGGCTCTCGTCCAGTTTCGAACGCAGCGCCAGCTCCCGCAGACGTGCTGCGGCCGCCTTTTCGTAGACGAGCTGGCGGACCGCTTCGCGGCGTTCCTCGCAGGTCGAGGCCAGCGCGGCCTCCATTTCGCGCAGCGTGTCCGGTTCGCGCGCCGTTTGCAGATGCATCCGCGACCCCGCCTCGTCGAGCACGTCGATGGCCTTGTCGGGGAAGAAGCGGTCGGTGATATAGCGGTTCGTGAGCGTCACGCACGCTTCGAGCGCCTCGTCCGTATAGCGTACTTTGTGGTGCGCCTGTAGCGGGGCGCGATGTTGCGCAGAATTTGGAGCGTCTCCTCGCACGAAGTCGGTTCGACCAGCACGCGCTGGAAGCGGCGTTCGAGCGCCGAGTCCTTCTCGATGTTCTCGCGGTACTCGTCGAGCGTCGTGGCGCCGATGGTCTGCAACTCGCCGCGCGCAAGCGCCGGTTTGAGGATATTGGCCGTGTCGAGACTTCCCTGAGTCGACCCCGCGCCGACGATGGTGTGGATCTCGTCGATGAAGATGATCGTGTCGTCGGCCTTGCGCAGCTCGTCGAGCAGTTGCTGCATCCGCTCCTCGAATTCGCCGCGGAACTTCGTGCCCGCCACCAGCGACGAGACGTCGAGCGAATAGAGCCGTTTGCCCGCGATGGTGTAGGGAACGTCGCCCGCTGCGATCCGCAGCGCGAGCCCCTCGACGATGGCGCTCTTGCCCACGCCCGCTTCGCCGATCAGGATCGGATTGTTTTTCTTGCGGCGCGAGAGAATCTGCACCACGCGCTCGATCTCGCATTCGCGGCCGATCACGGGGTCGATTTTCCCTTCACGCGCCTGCCGGGTCAGGTCTACGCCGAACTTGTCGAGCATCCGGCTGCCTTCGGCGGCCCGCTGTCCCTGCTCGGAGTAGTCGAGCAGGCGGACGTGCAGCTCGGCGCGCGGTTCGTCGGCCGTGCTCATGCGGCGGATTTCGTCCTCGACGACGGCCGGCGTGATGTGGTACATTTCCAATACGTGCGCGCCGATCGTCTGCTCGTCGCTGATGATGGCATGTAAGGCGTGGGCCGTAGAGACGCTGGGAGCAGTACGATAACGTTTGCGCAACTCGTTCGCGAACTGCACGTAGAACTCTTCGGGATTTCCGGCCGGGCCGTCGGTACGCTCCTGCAAATCGCGTTCGATGCGCAGGCGAACCTGATATAGTTCCCAGTCCTTGAGACGGGCTGAAAGCAATTGATAGGCCAACGATCCCTCCTCCCGTACAATCTCGAGCAGCAAGCGATCCTTCAACCAACGGGTCTCTCCTTGTTTCGATGTGTCGAACGCCGTGCGGGCGATCAGCCCTTCGAGCGTCTTTTGAAATCTTGGTCTGCATAAAATTCGTCGTCTAATAATTCGCTGACAAAACGCTTTGCGGAGAGGCGATATTGTGTATTCTTATAGAAATATTAAATTTATTAATAAATAATATGACAATTTGGGAGATAACCGGCAATCGAAACGCGCCGCATTCTATTATAAAACTGTATATCAACACGCTGCACCAAAGTATTCCGTTTCGTCGAGGCAGCGGGCCGGAAGGTGTACGGGATCTTCCACGATGCCTTCCGGAGCGTTTCAACGGCGTTTCGCACCGCTCGGCCAACGGCGAAGCGGGCGAAGAATCCATCAAAAAGTAGCCGAAAAGGAAACTGAAATGAAAAAATCGTTATATTTGGTGCATCTAATCATCTTTTCAAATCGAATTAAGAGTTTATGAGAACAAAGTGTGTTCGTGCGGCATGGTCGTTCGCATTGTGTCTTTCCGGCGCATTGACGGCTTGCGACGACGAGAACAACGAAAACGACGGGCCCGTAGTTCCCCCGTCGATGAATCGATCGATTTGACGGCTTCGGAGGCGTATGCCAACTGCTTCATCGTCACGGAGGCCGACGAGTATCGGTTTGCGACGCGCAAGGTCGACGGCTCGGACGTCGAAGGAATTGTTTCCGTCGACTGGCTGTGGTCGACAAAAAATGCAGCGGGAAACCCGTTGGTTTCCGAGGTCTCCTACAAAGACGGTATCGTGCATTTCACGTCGGATGGTACGGAAGGCAATACCGTGTTGGCGGCTTTCGATGCGAAGGGCGAGGTGATTTGGAGCTGGCATCTATGGATGACCGATCAGCCGGAGCTGTTCGCCTACGACGAGGGAGGAGAATTGATGGATCGCAATCTCGGAGCGACCAGCGCCCTGGAAGCAGACAGGGGCGGCCTCCTTCGGCCTACTCTATCAATGGGGACGCAAAGATCCCTTTTACGGCGGCGAAAAGAACGAAGATTCGGGCGACGGCGTCTTCCTGCGGGCACGGGAATCGACGATCGTCAATCCGGCTCATGCATCGTTGGCATGGATCGCCGTGCAGTGCGACGAGCAGGTAGGCACGGTAGCTTATGCGACGGCGCACCCGACAACCTTCCTTTTCAACTCGCCCAACGGCAACAAGGACTGGCTCTTCACCGGCGAGGACGCCTTGTGGGACAATGCAGGGAAGAAGACGAATTACGATCCATGTCCCGCCGGTTACCGGGTGCCGGATCAGGCCGCATGGGGCAATATCTCCTCGTACAACGTGGACGACGGGCCGAACAGCGACGGCAAGTACTATACGACGGACTCCGGTGCGAAGACTTGGTTCCCGCTTTGCGGCCATCGCTGGGGAGACAAGGACGCCGGTAAACTGGGCTATGTAGGCGCTTACGGAACGATGGGATGCTGGCAGCGTACGGCGGAAGGTTCGAATGCCGCGATGTTCTATACGATGTACGGCACTTATGCAACGGCAAAATACGCTTTCAACAGAGCGTCGGCCTCGTCGGTTCGTTGCCAGAAAACGAACTGATCCGGCCGGTCACGAAACCGACCAGATCACATCCATCCCTTTTCCACTCCCGCCGCAATTGTGCGGCGGGAATTTTTTCGCGACGAAGCGAGGCCGAAATCCGGAATTCAGGGATGCGCTCCCGTGCTCCGGGGCCACTCGCCGATCTCCATGTCGCGCACCTCGGCGCCGTCGACGACGAAACGCAGCGCCGTGCGGACTTTGTGGATGCCGTAATTTCCCGCTCCGCCGGGGTTGAGGTGGAGCAGTCGGTAGACCGGATCGTAGATGATCCGCAGGATGTGGGAGTGTCCCGCCACGAAGAGCGTGGGGCGTGCCGACCGGATGCGCGGGAGGATGCGCGGGTCGTAGCGGCGCGGATAGCCTCCGATGTGGGTCATGAGCACCGTCGCCTCTTCGCACCGGAAGAAGTCGACCAGCGGCCAGACGCGCCGCATCGTGCCTCCGTCGGTATTGCCGCAGACGGCCCGCAGAGGTTTGAAGGCGGCGATGCGGTCGGCCAGTTCCAGCGAACCGATGTCGCCGGCGTGCCAGATCTCGTCGACGTCCGTGAGAAAGCCGCGCAGCGTGTCGTCGAAGGTGCCGTGCGTGTCGAGATGAGTCCGATGCGTTTCATGTGCGGGAAGTTTGGAATGCCCGGCGTCCGCCTGCGAGGCAGAGCGCCCCGATCGCGCCCGCGACGACTGCTGCCGCGAGGTCGGCCGACCGGAAGTCGCAGGCGAGACTCATGGCGGCGAATCCGGCGAGGCCCCGCAGGGCGAACACGGCGCCGATCGCGTAGACGGCGGGCGCAGCAGCGGCAGCGGGCGGATCGCGCCGGCGGCCGAAAGGGCGTAAAGACCGCATACGGTCAGTCCGCAGGCGACGCCGAGGGTGATCAGATAGGGGATCGGCGGCCACAAGGCTGCCAGCCGGTCCATGAACGGTTCGATCCGGTAGAGCCGGAATGCGGCGTCGAGGCGGAAGAGGCAGAGCACGTGTCCGGCGGCCAGCAGGAAATTCAGAACGGCAGCTGTTTTCAACATGGGATTCAGTATTTTCCCTTCCACAGTTGGCGGATGCGCTCGGCGATCTTCGCCTCGGCGGGGTTCTGCGCGTTCGGTTCGTAGAAACGGCGGCCGACGAGGGTTTCGGGCATGAATTCCAGATCGGCGAAGCCGCCGTAGTCGTGGGCGTACTTGTATCCCTTGCCGTAGCCCGCCTGATCCATCAACTTGGTCGGCGCGTTGCGCAGATGGAGCGGCACGGGACGGTTCGTCGTGTCGTGTTCGACGAAGGAGAGCGCCTTGTTGATAGCCATGTAGGCCGAGTTGCTCTTGGGCGACGTGGCCAGGTAGATCGTCGCCTCGGCCAGCGGGATGCGGGCTTCGGGCATACCGACCTTGTGCACCGTATCGAAGCAGGCGTTGGCCAGCAGCAGGGCGTTGGGATTGGCCAGTCCGATGTCCTCCGAGGCGAGAATCACCAGCCGGCGGGCGATGAAGCGGGGCTCCTCGCCGCCGGCGAGCATCCGTGCCAGGTAGTAGATCGCGGCGTTGGGATCGCTGCCCCGCACCGATTTGATGAAGGCCGAGATGACGTCGTAGTGCTGTTCGCCGTTCTTGTCGTAGAGGGCGATGTTCTGTTGCAGGCAGTCGGTGACCAGCCGGTCGGTGATCGTCAGCCGGCCCTCGTTGGCCGCCAGCAGAATGTCCAGAATATTGAGCAGCTTGCGCGCATCGCCGCCCGAGAAGCGGAACAGCGCCTCCGTTTCGCGCACGTCAATCCCCCGCTCACGCAGTTCGGGGTCGGTGGCGATCGCACGGTCGAGCAGCCGTTGCAGCTGGGCGTCCTCCATCGGTCGCAGGATGTAGACCTGGCAGCGGCTCAACAGCGGCGAAATCACCTCGAACGAAGGGTTTTCGGTCGTGGCGCCCACGAGCGTCACGACACCCTGCTCGACGGCACCCAGCAGCGAATCCTGCTGCGACTTGTTGAAACGGTGGATTTCGTCGATAAACAGGAACGGCGCCGGCGTATTGAAGAAGTGATGCTTGCGGGCCTGCTCGATCACTTCGCGCACATCCTTGACCCCCGACGTAACGGCCGACAGCGTGAAGAAGGGCGTTTGAGCCCGTGGCCACGATCTTAGCCAGCGTGGTCTTCCCCACCCCCGGAGGCCCCCAGAGGATGAACGACGGGACGTTGCCCGTCTCCAGAAACTTGCGGAAAACGCCGTTGCCGCCCACCAGATGCTCCTGCCCGATGTAGTCGTCGAGCGTGCGGGGACGGAGGCGTTCGGCCAAAGGAATCGACATAAGCTAACGGTTGAGCAGTCAAATGTACGTTTTTTTCACGGAACGGCAAAGCGAATGCCCGAAACTTGCGGCCGACATCTTGCGCAAAATAGAAAATCACTTTGCGCGAAGCGCACGACGAATCCGCATCGTGAAAAATCGGGAAAAAGAAATGGCGACGGTTTCGCCGTTAAGAAACGCGGGCGCGAGCTTGTCCGCGCAGCGTTTTGGGCGAAACCGGAGACAGCTCCCCGATTTTTCACCCTGTCGGATGCTTTTGGCGCCACCTTTTGGCACCAAAAGGCGTAGAACACGCTACAAGCGAATTCCCGAAGCGGGAATTTCCCCGATTCCCGATCGTGCATATATTCTTCGTACTTTTGGCTCGCCCCGAAAGTACCAAAATCAAGTACGGCGAAAACGCGCGGGTGACGGTAGTGTCGTTCGATCCGCGATTTTCGCCGTGCAAAATTGCAGGTCTGCAAGAACAAGGAGCATGAAAGGGACTTTTAAACAGGCTATTGTCCAGTGCATGGGCAACGGCGAATATCTACGGCACTCGGTGCCGTAGATGAGTCGAAATCGAAAAAGACCTCCGTTGTCGGAGGCTTTTTCGTGGCGGTGGGTTCGGATGCCGTGCGGTCAGAAGACGAACTTTTCGAGTTTCAGTTCGCCCAGTTCGTTGAGCCGCGGAACGAGGGTCGTGAAATGCGAGGTCGTCTTATGGGCGGCGAGCGCCTTGGCGTCGCTCCATGTCTCGCAGATCATCAGTACGTCGGGGCGCGTGGCGCTCTCGAACAGATCGTAGGCGACGCAGCCCGCGTCTTTGAGCGAAGCCGCTACCAGTTCCTTGGCCGTGGCGACCGTCTCTTCACGGTTGGTCGCCGTCGTGCGGATAAATACATTGAGTCGTATCATAGTCGTTATGTTTTTGAGTTCTGCACTAATAGTTTGTGATTAAAAATTTATCGTGTAGCTTGCAGAAGATTGCCCCGATGCTTTAATTGCAAACGGGCCATTGTTTTTACTAACCGATATTTTGGTAGCATTAGATGCTGGAGCACCACGATACTGTGTTAATGTTATACGTGCAACAAAGTTTTTATTAACAGGCCCACAAATTACCTCAAAGGAGCGAGCAGCAGAGAAACTTTCTGAACGAGATCCATTTTCCGTATTATAACTTACACCATCAATATAAAAATAAGTGGACCCCGATATTTGATATTTGATATTTTACATAAAAATAATCATTGTTATTATCATTGTTAGTTGCTGTTTTTTCAGTCTCAGTTTCAGTTTCTTTTTCACACGAAAAGAAAGTCATTGACAGAATTGCAATTATTAAAAATAGATACCCTTTCATAACAGTAAAGTTTATGTTATAGTGAGTATTACTTTGCAGTGGTGTGCAGGTCGAGGTACAACTCGTCGAGCTGCGCAGGGTCGATGGCCGACGGTGCATCGAGCATCACGTCGCGGCCGGCATTGTTCTTCGGGAAAGCGATGTAGTCGCGGATCGACTCCGAGCCGCCGAACAGCGAGCACAGACGGTCGAACCCGAAGGCCAGGCCGCCGTGAGGAGGCGCGCCGTACTTGAAGGCGTTCATCAGGAAACCGAACTGCTCCTGCGCCTTCTCGGGCGTGAAGCCCAGGCACGAGAAGATCGCGGCCTGCAACTTGGGATCGTGGATACGGATCGAACCGCCGCCGATCTCGGTACCGTTGCAGACGAAGTCGTAGGCGTTGGCGCGCACGCGGCCCGGGTCGCTTTCGAGGTAGGGCACGTCCTCGGGTTTGGGCGAGGTGAAGGGGTGATGCATCGCGTAGAAGCGCTGCGTCTCGTCGTCCCACTCGAACATCGGGAAATCCACGACCCACAGCGGAGCGAACCGCTTGGGATCGCGCAGACCGAGCTGCTGGGCCACTTCCAGACGCAGGGCGCACAACTGCGTGAGCGTGCGGAACTTGGGTCCCGACATAAGGAAGACCATATCGCCCGCCGCAGCGCCGCACGCCTCGGCCACGGCACGCACCTCGTCGGGCGTGTAGAACTTGTCGACCGACGACTTGACGGCATCGGCCTCGACGCGGATCCAGATCAGCCCCTTGGCACCCACCTGCGGCCGCTTGACGAACTCGGTCAGCGCGTCGATCTGCTTGCGGGTGTAACCCGCGCATCCCGCAGCGGCGAAGCCGCAGACGTACTCCGCATCGTCGAACACGCCGAACCCGTGCCCCTTGACACGGCCGGTCACGTCGTGGAACTCCATGCCGAAGCGCAGGTCGGGTTTGTCCGATCCGTACTTCTCCATCGCCTCGATCCACGGCATCCGGCGGAACGGCTCGGCGAAGTCGATGTCCAGCACCTCGCGGAACATATGCTTCGCCCAGCGCTCGAACACTTCCAGCACGTCCTCCTGCTCGACGAACGACATTTCGCAGTCGATCTGCGTGAATTCGGGCTGACGGTCGGCGCGCAGATCCTCGTCGCGGAAGCAGCGCACGATCTGGAAATATTTGTCGTAACCGGCCACCATGAGCAGCTGTTTAAGCGTCTGCGGCGACTGCGGCAGCGCATAGAACTGGTTGGGGTTCATGCGGCTCGGCACCACGAAGTCGCGCGCCCCCTCGGGCGTGGACTTGATCAGGTAGGGGGTTTCGATTTCGAGGAATCCCTCCCCGTCGAGGAACGTGCGCACGGCGTGCGCCATCCGGTGCCGCAGGATCAGCGCCCGCTGCAACGGCGGCCGGCGCAGGTCGAGGTAGCGGTATTTCATGCGCAGGTCGTCGCCGCCGTCCGACTCCTCCTCGATCGTGAAGGGAGGAACGTCCGAGCGGTTGAGGATCACGAGCGCATCGGCCGCGATCTCGATCTCGCCCGTGGGCAGCTTGGGATTCTTCGACTCGCGTTCGATGACGCGGCCCGTCACTTGCAGGACGAATTCGCGGCCCAGTTCGGCGGCCGTCCGGCGGGTCTCTTCGGACGAGTGCTCCTCGACGACGATCTGCGTCAGGCCGTAGCGGTCGCGCAGGTCGATGAAGGTCATGGCGCCCAGGTTGCGCACCTTCTGCACCCAGCCGGCGAGCGTCACCGTCTGGCCGACGTTCGCGGCACGCAGCGCACCGCATGTATGGGTTCTGTACATAATAATTTGTATTTATTGCTCGGTTTGGCTATCTTTGTACTTGCAGTTGCAAGATACAAAAGTACGAAATTTATACGAAAAACGGCAGTGCAGGCAAAATTTTATAGGTAACCATATCCCATTTTACACCGCCGCTCCTCCAAAGCCCGACTACCGAAGCGGACCTCGTCCAGAAGTCCCCGCCAAGGCGGGGGAAATCTGCAAACGCGGCTCTGCCACGAACGCTCCGACAGTCGGCCGGGTGCAGCGGCCCGGAATCCGGCAGGGTGTAAAGTCGTATATAGCTACCATTTTACAGCATCGGGCCGCGGCCGCACGGCCCTGCCGCGAACGAGAGGACTATGAACGGATCGATCAACGACAGCGCAGCACAGCAGCAGCGCGATGAAAAATTCATGCGCATGGCAATAAACGAGGCACGACAGGCGTTGAAAAGAGAGGAGGTGCCGATCGGCGCCGTCGTCGTGGCGGGCGACCGCGTCGTGGGACGGGGGCACAATCTGGTCGAAACGTTGCAGGACGCCACGGCCCATGCCGAGATGCAGGCGCTGACGGCGGCCTCGTCGACGCTCGGCGGCAAGTACCTGCGCGACTGCACGCTCTACGTCACCGTCGAGCCGTGCGTGATGTGCGCCGGCGCGATCGCATGGAGCCAGGCGGCGCGCGTGGTGTGGGGCGCCGACGATCCCAAGCGGGGCTACACGACCGTCGAGGGGTTGCGGCTGCATCCGCAGACGGTCGTCGTGCGCGGCGTATTGGCTGCCGAATGCGAAGCGCTGATGAAGGAATTTTTCAAAGAGTTGCGCTGAGGGGTTGCGGAGAACGAAAAAAATTATAATTTTGTCTTCCGTGTACCGTTCCGATTCGGCCCCATCCCTCTGCACACGGTGAGTTTCGGGCCGTTGCGACAGGGACCGGATTCGTTGCGAATTACTTAAAACTTTATAAAATTAGAATTGCAAAAGAAGATGAAAAAAGCTGTTTTTATCCGTCGCCGCTCTCTTCGCGGTGTGCATCGTATCGGCGCAGGAAGGTGTCGTCGCATCGTATAACAAAGGTGCCGAGATGTTGCAGTCGAAAAACTATCCCGAAGCTGCCAAGCTGTTCCAGAAGGTGATCGACGAAGGCATGGCTTCGGAAGATGCCACCGAACTGAACTGCGTCGAGACGGCGAAGAAGTATCTGCCGACCTGCTATCAGGGGATGGGAACCCGTGCGGCCGCGCAGGGCAATTACGACGAGGCGATCGCCAATCTGTCGAAAGCGGCCGAGGTCGCCGAACTCTACGGCAATGTGGCTGCGCTGAAAAAAGCCAATACGATTCTGGCGAAAGTTTATCAGGCTCAGGGAGGTACGGCGTTCAACAACAAAGATTACGCCGCTGCTGCCGAGATTTTCGCCAAGGGCTATGCCGCCGATCCGAAGAATACGCAGATGGCCTTGTGGCTGGGAACCTGCTACTGCGAGTTGAAGGATTACGACAAGGGAATGGAGATCCTGGAGAAGGTCGCCGGGATGCAGGGCCCGAAGTTCGAGGCCGATGCCGCCGAGGCGAATCGCCTGCTGACGCTCTATACCAACAACCGTGTGGCCGAATTGCAGACCGCCAACGATCAGGACGGCATCATCGCCATGGCCGACAAGATGCTGGAACAGAACCCTGCCAACGCATTGGCGCAGAAGATACGTTTGCAGGCTTACCTTACGAAGAAGGATTACGCCAAGGTAATCGAGCTGGGCGAGGCCGCCGCCGCTGCGCAGCCCGACGAGACCGAGAAGAGCGACGTCTATTTCATCCTCGGTGCGGCATACAACGCCAAGGAGATGAAGCCGCAGGCGATCGAAGCCCTCAAAAGGTGACCGCCGGCGACAACGTGGCCGCCGCACAGAAATCGGTTGCCGAGTTGAGCAAATAATCGCCGAATACGATACGGGAAGCCGGAAACCTTCGCGGGTTTCCGGCTTTCTTTTGTCTTGCAGCGTCCGGAGAGGGGGGGCGATTTTCCTGCAAAACATTGTCTGTCATATTTTTTCGGGAAAAGTCGTGCCGAAAGCGTCCGCCGGACACCTCCGATCCGTTTCCGCATCCGGTGCGACAACGGAAAACCGCCGAGCGCTGCGTGCAACGACGGTTTTCGTCGGCAATCGGCACGGCAGCTCCGCTGCTCGCCGTCGGCGGGCGACAAAAAGGCCAGAGGAGATATTGCGGATAAGCAGGTCCCGGAAAATAAAAGAATGAAAGAAAAATATCGGCTATCCCTTGCATGTTAATGAAAAACGTTAATTTTGTAACAGATTCGTAAAATGTTTCCTATAAACACATAGCATCATGGAAAATTCTACTAATTTGAAGGGGGGGGGCGTTCGCGCATACGCCGCGCCCGATCTCGAACAGACCGTCATCGCGGTTGAATCGGGGTTCGCCGGTTCGACGACGAACGAGGCTTTCTACGACAGTCAGGACGGAGTCACGAAGGAAGACTACGAGTGGGGCGGAACGCTCGACGGAGAGTTCGAATAACGGCCAAACAACGGGAGATCATGAGAAAGATGCAAAAAACTCTGATGCTCGTTGCAGCAGCTGCAATGGCATTAGCCGGATGTTCGAAGGAGGACGTATCCGATAACGCACTGCCCGGATCGGGAACCAAGGCCACACGCGGTTTCACGGCCGAGATCGTTTCGTCGCGTACGACGCTCAACGGCGACGCGACACGCATGAAATGGACGGCGGGCGACCAGTTGGGCTTCTATACCGACGTCAAGACCGATCTGAACGTGGCGTCGAGCACCTACGCCGAAGGCGCGACCAACTTCACCGCCGAGATCGACACCAAGGCGACGAAGGTGTATGCGTACTATCCCTATTTCAAGTCGCAAATGGACAAGGATACTCCCCGCACGCATGAAAACGTTTCTCTCTATATCGAGGATGCGCAGACACAGACCGAAGCCGGCGTGCTGAACGGCAATATGGTCGGTATGTACGCCAGCGCGACGCTCGCCGAGGGACAGAATACGGTGCTGACCTTCACGCCGATCGCATCGCTGATCGCGTTCAATATCTACGATGCCGAGAATAACGGCGACGCGGTGAAGAGTATCACCTTTACGCCGGCAGGCGGAGAAAAGCTCAACGGCCAGCACATCTATAATCTGGAAACGGGCGAGACAACAAGTACGGGCACCAAGGAGTCTGCCACCGTAACATTGACGACGCCTTATGCCGTTCCCGCAGCCAAACCCGCCGGCAAGGCCGGTTACATCTATCTGGCCGTCACGCCGAAGAGCTACGCCGGAGGTACGTTTACCGTAAAGACCGACAAAGGCAGTTACGACTTTGTGACAGCGACGGCGATCGATGCTTCGAACGTCTATGCTCCGATTACCATTCCGATGAACCTTGCGAAAGTTCGGCAGCCGGCACCGACGGTCACCCACGTCTTCTACGATGATTTCAGCAAAGCGACGGGAACAGGCAGCGGTATTGAAAAACTGTATGCTTCACCTACTAATTACGCATATTACTATACCGATCCTTATACGAATACGGGGAATCTCTACGGATTCAACGAGGCGATTCGTATGGGAAAGGGCGGCGCCTCTGCCACGATTACGACTCCCGCGTTGAAATTGATCGAAGGAACCAAAAATCTGAAAGTGACTTTCTATGCCAACGGTTGGAAGGCGGATCAGGCATTGAATGTAACGGCTTCGACAGGCACGGTCGTAGGCGGAAGCGATCTCGTTATGCCAGCGGCGACTGCGACCGGCAGCGGAGTAATGGACAAGAGCGAGGCGGCTCTCTTTACGGTCTACGTCGAAAATGCGGATGCCACGACTGCGCTTACGTTCGCTTTGGCATCTACGACAGTCGACGAGCGTTTTATTCTCGACGATCTGACTGTCGACGTGCATGACGGACCGATCGCGCTGACTCCGGTAATTCTTGCAGACGACATAACGGGTGTGGCGGCTGCGGGCGTCACGGATGCCACCTTCACATATGAAGTACGCAACGACAATAATTATACGGCATCTGTCGAATGCGACGGAACGGTCGTGACGGCAGCTTCGGTGGAAAATGCGACGAAAACGATAACTTATTCCGTAAGCGAGAACACCGATACGGCAAACGATCGAAGCGGATGGATTACCATTACGTTGAACGACCCAGAATCGATTTCATTGAAAGTTATTGTCTCACAAAATAAAAAGATTGTCGTCGGAACAGGGAAATATGTACCTGTTGAAGCGAATCAGGAAGATTGGAGTGGAAAGTATATTATCGGTTACAAAGCTTCAAGCGGTGTTCGCATACTCACGGGAGCTAATTCCGGAAATTATGCAAACATGTCAGATGCAGGTGATTTTGACCAGTATATGGATGGAGATAATATTGTTTCTAATGTCGATACGGATATATATGCTTGTACGTTTGAGAAAACCGTAAACGGTTATTCAATTCATTGTGCAGATGGATATATTGGATATACATCTACTGCAACTTCAAAAAATAACAATCTGTGGTTTAGCCCAAACATTGTTGAAAAACAGTATGAATGGACGATTTCATATTCTAAATGTGTTGAGATTCAGAATGTTTATAATACAAAACGCATTATTTGGGCGAATGCTTCTGCAAATCGATTTGCAGGATATACATCGAAACAACAGGAGGTAATCCTTTATAAATATATGGAGTAATGAATAATCCATAAATGCAAAGAACCGATTGAAAATTCAATCGGTTCTTTGCATTTAGCCCTATTATACGGACGAATAGTCCATATTTTTATCCCAACCGCCTTATCTTCGGGGACTGAGGAGGGGCTGCAAACGGGAAAGATTGGTTATAAAAAACAACTTGTTTCTTCGCAAATACTTCGACCATGTTTTGGGTCGATATTTCGCCATCGCTTTAAGACATATATAGTTATTCGCTCACGCAGCAGACTGCTACTCGCCCGCCTGCACGGTCCCTCCGCCGTCGGCGAACAACTGTAAAAAATCGTATCAAGGAGGGCCGAATTTTGCGAATCGGCATCAAAAAGGGATCGCTGCAAGCGATCCCTTTTTGATTAAACGAGGTGCGGAGGCTTCGCCTATTTCGCCTCGGTATTATGCGGTTTGGAGTCTTCCTCCTTCACCGGATCCTTCCCGTGCCGCTTGTTGTAGAGGAAACGCTTGATCTTCTTGGTAGGGGTCATTTCGAACTCCTCCTTCTCCTCGACGACCTCCGAGAGACGCGAGAAGCGGTTGACCTGCGAGTTCACGTAGTCGAGCACCTCTTTTTGAGCTCATCGATGCGTTTCTCCCATGCGTCCTTCTTCATCTCCCAGTCGTATTTCAGCTCCTCGTAGCGCGCTTCCAGCTCGTCGCGGTTGAAATGCACGAGCGCGATGAGCCGCCCCTCCTTCTCGGTGACCAGCGAATCGGCCACGAAAACGTGGGAGTTGAGGACGCTCTCGATCTCTTCGGGGTAGATGTTCTCGCCGCTGGGGCCCACGATCATGTTTTTGAGCCGCCCCTTGATGTAAAGCCAACCGTCGGGCGAGAGCCAGCCCAGGTCGCCGGTGCGGAACCAGCCGTCGGGTGTGAAGACTTTGGCCGTCTCCTCGGGATTCTTGTAGTAGCCCAGCATGACGCTCGGCGTGAGCGCCACGATCTCGCCCTGCTGCGTATCGGGATTGACGTTTTCCAGCCGCAGCTGCACGCCCGGCGCCGCAGGGCCCGTCGAACCGAGCCGCACCTGCGAGGGAGCCGCGCCGGCCAGCAGCGGGGCGGTTTCCGTCAGGCCGTAGCCGATCGCATAGGGTATCTTGGCTTCGAGCATGAACTGCTCGGCCTGCGTGTCGAGTTTGGCGCCTCCGATGCCGAGGAAGCGCAACCGCCCGCCGAAGACCTTCATCAGCTTCTTGCCGGCGATCCGGTGCAGGTAGCGGCGCATGAAGCCGATGCCGACGAGCGTGCGCCAGAAGGCGTTGGAGTTGAATTTGGCCTGAACCTGATGGCGGTAGATCTTCTCGATGATGAGCGGCACGATGAGCATGACCGTAGGCCGCACGGCTTTCAACGCCGGCATCAGCGCCGACGCGGTAGGCTGGCGATCGAGGTAGACCACGCGCGCGCCCTTCGAGAAGGCGTAGATCAGTCCGATCGAACATTCGTAGGTATGGGACAGCGGCAGCACCGAGAGAAAGACGTCGGTCTCGTCGATCGGGAAGATGCCGAAATCCATATCGATCTGCGCGCAGATCGCCTTGTGGGTGAGCATTACGCCCTTGGGGCTCGACGTCGTTCCCGACGTATAGATGATCGCCGCCAGGTCGTCGGGCGAAGGAACCGCCGTAGATCCCGTTGCCGTGACATGCTGGGCGATGATCCCCAGATTCTTGGTCCGGATGACGATATTGAGCGAATCGATCGTCTGCTTCGAAAGTTTGGAAAAGAGTTTGTCCGAGACCAGCAGGGCTTTCGCCTCGGAATGGGCGATGATCATATCCAGTTCGGGGCCGAAGAAGTCGGGAAGGATCGGTACCGCGACCATGCCGGCCGAGGTGACGGCCAGGTAGCAGATTCCCCAGTTGGGCATACTGCTGCTGAGCAGCGCCACCTTGTCGCCGGCCTTGACGCCGGCTCCGACGAGCGCCTCCTGCACCGCGGCGGCTCGCCGGCCGACTTCGGCGTAGGTGACGCTTTCGCCGTTGAACATATCGAAGGCCGTGCGTGAAGCGAACTTCTCCACACCATGCCGCAATAGTTCGTAAAGCGTGTTAATCTTCATAAAGTCAGATTCTTCTTCTGTAAATCCGAATTGCGAAATTCAAGGCAAATGTACGGATTTTTACCTAAAAAATACTACATTTGAACCAAATTATCACCATGCTCGACCGCAGTTTCATCCGACAATCCGCCGCTGCCGCAGGCTTCGACCTGTGCGGTGTAGCGCCGTGCCGCCATCTGGTGCGGAACGAGCAGTTTTTCCGTCGCTGGCTCGGCGACGGGCGTCACGCCTCGCTCGGTTACCTCGAACGGAATCTCGACAAGCGGTTCGACGTGCGACGGCTGGTCGAAGGGGCGCAGACGGTAGTCGTCTGCGCCGTCGGTTACAAGAACGGCCTGAGCGACGGTTATCCCGACGACTTCCGCGCGAAGATCGCCTCGTATGCCCTGACCGCCGACTACCATGCCACGATCAAGGGGATGCTGGGCGACCTCTTCGGGCGTCTTCGTGCCGCGGAGCCTGCCCTCGCCGGCCGGGCGTTCGTCGATTCGGCTCCGCTCGTGGAAAAGCAGCTGGCCGTCGAAGCGGGGCTGGGCTGGATCGGCCGACAGTCGCTGCTCGTCACGCCCCGGTTCGGATCGTTCGTCCTGCTGGGCGAACTGGTGCTCGACGCGGCCTGCGATCGTTACGACGAGCCGCTCGCCGGCGTGGGGTGCGGCTCCTGCCGCCGCTGCGTCGAAGCCTGCCCGACAGGTGCCGTTTGCAACGACCGCGCGATCGATGCGCGCCGCTGCATCTCCTGTCATACGATCGAACGGACGCCGGCTGCGGAAATTGCCCTCGATGGGTGGATTTTCGGCTGCGACGCCTGCCAGAGCCGCTGCCCCTACAACCTCCGTGCGCCGCTGCATCTTCATCCGGCGTTCGATCCGCTGTTCGATCCCTTGTCGTTCCCGCCCGAACGGTGGCTCGCGATGGAGGAGGCGGAATTCCGCACGTCGTTCGGCCGCACGCCGCTCATGCGCAGCGGCCTCCGGCGCCTCCAAGCCAATGCGGCGCAAAACCTGCGCCGAAAGGGAAGGGAATGATTGCCGCCGTTGCATAAAAAAGAATTGCTCCGTTGTGGAGCAATTCTTTTTTCGTTACAGCGAAAACCCTTATTTTTTGTGCAGGTTTAGGTGAACGCTTGTAGCGGCAGTTTCGATACCGAGCGGCAAACCCTGGAATCGGGAAATCTCGGTCGGAAGCCATGTGCGGTTTACCTCCTGAGCCAACTTTTTGACGACGGATTTCGGCATGTAATCAATACGTCCCAGAATCGACGAGGAGACCTGTCGGAAGTTACCGTTGAATACCGAAACAGCATCCGACGTCATACGCGTATTCTTGACTGCTGCACTCCCTACACCCTTCGCCGCAGACTTCGTAAGCTTAAAGGGGCCTATCGGATAGTCGTCCTGCGTGAAACCTTCGGCAGCACGATAGGTCAACAACGTTGGTTGTCCCTGATAGGTGCAATACCCATAGTAATCCATGAAGACGACATCGATTTTCTCCTTGCTTCCGCCGCTCAACGAAACTTCCTGTTCCGTGAGACCTACGATCGTGAACTGGTCGTTGGTAATTTGGCCGCCCATCAGAGCATTGCCGACATCGAATCGTAGAGGGAAGTAGTCTTGGTCGCTATACCAGTAACAATAAGGCTGGTATTCAACAGATACGTTGCCATAAGTATCATCCTCGAAGGATCCTACGCTTACGGTTAAAGAGGAAATTATATCGTTCTCGGCGTTGTACGACCACGGTAATTTATACTCGTTACGCAACGTCGAGATCGCCCAACCCGAAACGTAGAAGGATTTGTTAGCGACGTTCTGCTCGATCGTGATGTCGAACGTCAACGGCTTCTTCGTGAGAACCGAGGAGGTGGATGTAACCGTCCACGTCCCCAAATATTTCTTGTAAGCGTCGGTGGCATCTCCTCCTCCGCCCGTCGGGTCGTTGTTTATCGACTGGCCCAGGACAGACAACTGACCGTCGGCCGTTGCAGGAGCCTTGCAAATTATCCAGTTTACGTTTCCGGCCTTGCCTTCGGCATTCTTACCCACGGTCGCAAAAATCCAAGGCTGGCTGGCATCCACATAATACCCGAGTGAATAACCTCCTTCTTCCTGCTGGATTACTTCGCCCTCGGCGAGAACCTTCGACCGCATGGTAGCTTCGGTCATTCCTATTTGTTCCAAAGAGGTCGCATCTCCCGTAAGTGCCGACGCAAATCCGATAATTTCCGATGTCGCGGCATTAGGATAGAAGATCGTACCCATGATGATCCCTCGCGTATCGCTGGCATTGACCGGCCGCATATTTACCCACGTATCCGTTGCAGGGGCCTCGGCTTTCAGCGTAGTAATCGTATCTTCGCTCTGAGCCAAGGTCGTACATGCTTTCACCTCCGTTTCGCTCACCTGAGCAATACCGAAGGTCAAAAGGACGTATTCGGTTTCGGGATCAAGGTCGGGGAAGGTCCCGGAACTGGTACCCTTATAGAACAACTGCTTTGCGACCATCTCGAATCCGTACTGACCGATAAGTTGATTAATCTGTTGAAGAACGAGAGAAACCTCCTTGTCGGCATCAAACTGAGGAAGCAATTTGGTCGCAAGTGACAGTGGCATGTAGTACATGTCGGGATCGCTGCTCGTAATCGTGTAATCGAATGTTGATTCGGTGGGGTTGGACATCGTCATCGTGAAGATGCTGTTCCCATCGACAAGCGGTGCGGAGAACGTCTCGCTTGCCAATTTGGTGGTCAGTTCCGATGTCGCGGCATCGTATGCGAAGGCGACGGCCGTATACTCCTTGCCGGCTTCGACTGCAAAGTCGCCTTCGTAGTCCCCTTTACGTGCGATCTCGTCCATTTCGTCGCCGTATTTGGTCTGCAACAGAGCGACGATCTCCATCTCGGTCTTACCCGCAATATCGGCAGCGACAACGACGTCGGCGAAATAATCCGCATTGGCCGTCGACGGGGCGAATGTCACGTGTGCGTTCTCCGCGGTTACGGTACCGACAGTGATGGCGATCGTCATGCGGTCGTCGGCCGGCGTGGTGAACGCCGTTTCGAGACGTGCGACAGCGGACGTGGACTTGCCGGCGTCGAGGTCGTAACCGAAGGCGACGACCGTGTACTCCGTGTCGGCCTTCAAACCGTGGACGGTCTTCCTGACCGTGCCGGAGGAGAGTTCGGAGATGTTCTCTTTCAGGGCGGCGACGATCTCACGGTCGCTCTTGCCCTCGATCAGGCTGTTTTCGACGACCTGCCAGTAGTAGAGGTTCTCGGCCGAAGGTACGATCTCCACGTCGACGCTCTCGTAAGTCGGGTTCGTCGCGGCGATCTTCTCGAACGTCAGCTCCGCGGCCTCTTCGGCCAGCGTCGTGGCGAAGATTTTGGAGTACTCCGAATCCGTCAGACCGCTGCCTGCGGCGGCGACGGCCTTGACGCGCAGGATATATTTGGTTTTCGGATCGAGGTCGCCGAATGCGAGGGCCGTAGCCGAAGTCGAGTTCTCGGGCTGCACGACGAGTTCGTCGCCCGTCTCGTTCTCCTGGGAGAGGCGATATTTGTAACTTTCGGCATTGGGTACGGCATCCCACGCCACCTTGAAGCTGGAGGACGTCGTCGTGGTCACCGCGACCGAAGGTTTGGCGAGCACCGTGCCGCCCTGCTCTTCTACATCGTCGCTGTCGCTACAACCCGTGAAGGCGAATAACAGCGAGAGACATAAAAAAGTCCGAATTTTCTCATAGTAAAACGTATTTGATTGTAATGATTCTCGTCCGGTCGTGCCTTTCCCGCACCGTGTCGTTAGGGAAAGTACCGACAAATATAGGTATTTTTTCAGAAACTCTGTAATCTTTGGAAAAGTATATCCTCCGTCCGGCCTCTTTTTTCGCTGCGGAACTGTAACGGTTTACATCCGGATAGATCGTAAAGTATCATCTTTTCGGGCATAATTCGCAACGGATGGAAAGCGGAAAGGGGGAGTTTGGCGCGAAATCGTCAGGCGGAACGATTTTTTAAAAATCCCGGGCTTCTCCGAACAGCCGCAGCTCGAACGTGCCGCCGACGGCCAGCCGTTCGCCCTTGACGGCCATCGCCCCCAGAATCTCCGGCACGCGGCAGGCCCGTTCGACGACGGAGCCCGTATCCTCCTCGGTGCGGACGCGGTTGGCCCACGCCGTGGCATAGCTGTCGGCGAGCAGCACGTCGCGGCAGACGATCATCACGGCATCGGCACGGCCGAAGCTGAGCGACGGCCCGACGGTCCCCGACGAGGTGCAGATACCCAGCGGGAAGGCTCCGCCGGGAATGTGGAGTCCGACCCGTTCCGAGAGGGGGGACTCTCCGGCGAAGAGCGCCACGTCGAGCGGCCGGTGCACGTCGGCGTAGATGTCGCCGCCGTTTTCGACGACCACCTCGCCGACGCCGAATTCGCGGCGCAGCATCCGTCCCGTCTCGCGGGCGAAGGCTCCGGCTACGGCGCTCATCGGCCCGATGCCTGCCGTAGCGGCCGCCACGGCCATTTCATGCAGCAGCGGCGGAGCGTCGGGTCGCGGCAGACAGGGAACGAGGGCGCGCAGGTAGGCGGGGTCGCAATCGAGGTAACGGTCGAGCCGCACGCGCAGTTCGTGCAGAAAGTGTTCCGTGCGGGCGGCCATGACGGCCGCATCGCCGCGGTCGACGGCGACCCACAGGTCGCTTTCGCGGTGGGAGACGGTGAACACGACCGCATCCCGCCCCATGCGGCTCCGGTAGCGCCGCTCGACGTACTCCACGGCTCAGGCTTCGGTGAATTCGATATGGAAGAGGCCCAGAGGGCAGCTTTTGAGGCAGAGTTTGCAGGCGATGCAGCGTTCGGGATCGAAATGCAGCCGCCAGTCGGGCGCACCGATCGTAAGCGCCTGCGGGAAGCAGGCCAGCGCACAGTTGCCGCAGTCGATGCAGCGGTCGCGGTCGTAGGCGATCTTGCTCGCCACGGGGCTTACGGTGACGCCGTTGCGTTCGAGATAGGCGACGCCTTCGCGCACCATGGGCTCCTCGCCCGTCAGTTCGACGAGCAGCGAGCCCGAACGTCCCGCCTCGATTTCGGCGCGCAGGATGTTGATGCGCAGATCGTAACGCTTCACCAGATCGTAGGTAACCGCCTTGTCGGTGGCGTCCGACGGGAAATAGAGAATTACTTTGGTCGTCATGTGCTTTTCCTTGTTAGCGGTTATTCGTCGTCGGCTTTCAGCCCCTTGACCGTCGAATGGGCGGGCATGGGTTGTACGGGTTCCGTGAGGAGGAATTCGCCGCGGGCGATCCAGCCTTTGAGCGTTTCGGCGATCTCGCGCGCCTTGCGCAGGCTCGCCACGGGAGCCGTGCGCACGCGCTGCCCCCGCACCTCGATCGAACCGCTGCGCAGTTCGGCGTAGTTGGTCTGCCCGATCGGGCGCTCCTCCTCGCCGAAATCGAGGATGTTGGTGGTGATCTGTTCGTTGCGGATCGAAACGTCGTGCGCCAGCTCCTCGTCCAGCAGCGGGATCGGGATGCCCACGCCCACGAAGAGGCTCACGCCGTATTTCTCGTAGTAGGCGGCGCGCAGGTAGTCGGTCGACATCTCGCGCAGGTTGCCGATTGCGGCCACGGTGCGCGCGCCGCCGATCGGAATGCCGTGCTCGTTGACGGGTTTGGAGGTGTTGAACTGCGTGCCCTGCCAGCTCACGTAGCCGCGTGCGCCGCAGAGGAAGATACGCGTGCCCATGCCGATCGTACGGCACGTGGGATCGTTGAGCAGGGGCGACAGTTCGCCTGCGGTGCTGTACGAAACATTGCGCAGTTTGGGCAGCAGCGTTCCCATGTAGGTATGAAGCATCCGCTCCGAAGAGTTGGTCGCGGCATTGTAGTTCTGGTAGCAGTTGCGCGGGTTGTAGAGGATCGCCTCGTTGATGTCATCGAGCGTGACATGCGAGCGGATATGGCGCCGCGGATAGTCGTCGGTTCCCTTGCCCCAGGCTTCCAGCGTGACGCTGCGGCCGGCCACCAGCTCCTCGATGACGTGGGCGCCGCCGTAGGCGGGGCGCGCCGGATCGCAGTCGGTGGCGCCCACGAAGGTGTCGACAGCCGCCAGGCCGCCGCTTACGGGGACGCCGTTGAGCTCGATGCGCTCCATGCGGATCGGCGGCGTGGCGTGGCCGAAGTTGAGAAAGGCGCCCGACGAGCACATCGCGCCGAACGTACCGGTCGTGACGACGTCCACGCGCCGGACGATCTCGGCGGGCGAAAGGGTGCGCGCCAGTTGGGACACCTCTTCGGCGGTCAGGACGACGGCTTTGCCCTGACGGATCTTTTCGTTGATCTCTTCGTAACTCTTCTTCATGGGGAAATTCTTGTTCGGAGCGCAAAATACGCAGAAATCGCGACATTTCAAAATCCGCGGCGGACGGCGGCAGCTCCCGACAAAGCAAAAGAGACGACCTTATCCGAAGGCCGTCTCTTTCGTTGCGGGAGTCGTACGGATCAGATCGCACCGCCGATCAGGAAGACCGCGGCGACCGTCAGAATGGCGTACAGCTCGGGGAATGCAGCCAGAATCAGCGTCTTACCCATTACGTCGTGGCCGTTGCCGATCGCGGTGATACCGTTGGCGCAAACCTTCGACTGGAAGTAGGACGACGCGAGGCAGACCACACCCGTCAGCAATCCGGCGCCGAAAATGGCGGCACCCTGCAACATCGAGATCTCGTCCGTCAGGAAATCCTTGATGATGAAGTAGTTCACGAATCCGTAGAGACCTTGCGAACCGGGGATGGCGGCCAGAATCATGTAGCTGCCGAACGCACCGGCGTTCTTCTTCATCGCGCCGACGGACGCCATGCCGGCGATCGAGGTGCCGATACAGCTTGCCATACCCGAAAGACCGACCATCAACGCTACGCCGATGTAGCCCAAAATAATTGCTGTTGTCATAACTGAAAAATTTGAGTTTTTTAATTGTTATTTGTTTTCCGATTGATCGATTTTCGTCAGCGGTTCGAACTGGCGCGCAGCCATTTCGAAGCCCGCGTTCTTGTAGAATTCCACGAAGGTGAGTCGCATCGGGTGAACGAACGACGAGATCGAGGACATGAAGAGATTGATGCCGTGCCCGACGAGCAGGATCAACAGGATCATCAGCTCGCGCACCACCGGAATATCTGGGCTCAGGCCCGTAGCCAAGTCGTTGAAGACCGTGGCCAGGATACCGCCCGAAAGGCCGATCGCGAACAGACGGATGTACGACAGCACGTCGGAAAGGATGCCCGTTATATTATTATAGGTATCCCAAAGTCCGGTTCCGAAATTCACGAACGGGTTCTTGCCCGGCGAGTTGAAGAAAAGCATCAGCACCACGCCGATGGCCGCCACGCCGTAGAAGGCGGGTGACGAAGTGGTGAATCCCGGAATGACCCACGCCGGATCGAGCAGCGGAAGCCCTGCGGCCAGACTGCCCGCGAGGATGACGAGGAACCAGCCCAGCGTCGAAAGCGCATAGCGGAATCCCGCCGTGGCACTTACCATGACGATACGCAATACTTGTCCGAACAGAATCTGCACCAGGCCGATGGCCAGCGCCCACGAGAAAAACCTCCCCTGGAAGTCGAAGAAGGGGATCGACGGGAAGTACACTTTGAGCGAGACGCCGAAGAACGATCCGCAGAAGAGGCCGAATACGATCGTCGAGACAGCGCACATCGTGGCGAACCATGCGGCGCGACGCATCATGCACCCCTTGAATTTCCAAAGCATCGCCATTCCCATCGCCAGCAGGATGAGTCCGTAGCCGGCGTCGTTGAGACAGATGCCGAAGAAGAGCATGTAGAAGGGCGCGAAGAAGGGCGTCAGGTCGATCGTCCCGTATTTCGGGCGGGCATACATGTCGCCCACCATCTCGAAGATGCGCGCGAAACGGTTGTTTTTCAGCTTCACGGGCGTCTCGTCTTCGGGCGTGGGGTCGCTCTTGATGTAGAGCACGTTGGGATATTCGTCCAGCAGGGCGTCCACCCGATCCGACGTCTCCCGTTCGGCCCATCCCTCCATGACCAGCAGCGTGCCGTCGGCGGCCGCCTCGGCGGTGGCCGTCACCTTCACCCGCTGCAACTCTTCGCGCAGACGGTTGCAGTCGCGCTCGATGAGTGCGGCGGACGCCGCGGCGCGCGACATCTCGGCGTCGGTGGCGCTCAGACGGCTTCGCAGCGAGGCGACCTTCGCCTCGGCGTCGTGCGCCGTCATCGCGGGGGCCTTCACCTCCTGCGCGTCGAACGACAGTTCGGCGCCTTCGTGCGATACGGCGACGAACCAGACCGTCGAAGAGGTCTCGTGGATCACCTCCACGGGAGCCTGTTCGTTCCAGGCGTCGCGCGATTTCTCGAACGCATCCCGCTGCGCGGTGAAGAAGCGCAGCACGACGCCGCGCCGTGCGAGCCGCTGCAACGTCCCGGCCGAGAAGTCGCCCCACGGGCGCGCCTCCTCGGCAGCCTTTTCGGTCTGTCCGATCTCGGTGCGCAACGCCGCGCGCTCCTGTGCCGTGCGGCCGTAGCGTTCGTAGGCCTCGTCGCCCGATGCGAAGGGGCGGGCCGCCGCGTCGAAATGCTCCGAACTGCGGAACCGTTCCAGCGCCGCGAGGGCCTTGGTGCGGCCTTCGATCGCCGTAACGAGCTGCCGGTCGCCCTCCGAAGGCTCCCAGCCCCGGCAGGTCACGTCGACCAGCCCCAGTTCGCGGAGCCGTTCGATGAAGTCGTCGCTCTGACCGGCGTAGAGAATAAAGTCGTATTTCGACATCCTGGCGATCATGACATCTGCCCCTCCCCGGCCTGTTGCTGTTTGGTTTTTACGATTTTCTGTGCCGATTTCGAGAGGTTCTCCTCGTCCTCAAGGAATCGTTTGATCTTGCGTATGGCATCCTCGTAACCGGGAATCTGTACCTTCTCGTAAAGGTTGACCTTCTGAGTGGTTTTACGGCGTGCGAAATCCAGCAGCTCCATCTTGCGGTTGAAGAGTTCGTACTCGATGCCCAGCTTCGACAGCCGCTTCAACAGGTCGATCCCGGCGGCGTACCATACGGGCGACGAGAAGAGGTCGTAGGGCTTCTCTTCGTAGACGATCTCCCGGAGCACGGGCGTGCGGACGCCCGCGATCTTCTGTTCGGTCAGCTCGATGTCGGCGATTCGCAGCAGGTCACAATCAAACTCACCCCACAGCGAGACCATGTAGTCGTACTCGGCCTCGAGGCGCGAGAGCTGCGACCGGAACTCCTGTGCGGCCTCCTTCGCTTTCTTGACCTCGGAGCGCAGCGCCGACTCCTTGCTTTTGATCGTAGGGAGCGCCTTCTGCCGCATTTTGAGCTGTTTGCCCAGATCGCCGAGCGAAGTCTTGTTATATTGAAATTTGATTGCCATGAGCGGTTACTCCTTCCAGTATTTTTGGATCAGCTCCTCCTTGATGGCCACCTCGGTCTTGGTGAAGTACTCCGCAAAGAGCCTCCACGCCGTGTCGAGCATCTGGTCGATGTCGATGTTGATGTCGATCGAAAGGAGCTTCTCCGAATAGTCGTGTGCGAATTTCAGCGCGCGCTCGTCGTAGTCCGAGAGGTCGAAACCGTTTTCCAGCTTCGTCTTCGCGTTGGCCGCATCGGCGTAGAGGCGCACGCAGGCGTTCATCACCTGCGGATGATCCTCGCGGGTCTTCTTGCCGATGACGAGCTGTTTGAGGCGCGACAGCGAACGGAACGGGTCGACGATGACCTTGCCCGTGTCGGAGTCATTGCGCAGGAAGAGCTGGCCCTCGGTGATATAACCCGTGTTGTCGGGGACGGCGTGCGTGATGTCGCCGCCCGAGAGGGTCGTCACGGCGATGATGGTGATCGAACCGCCGTTGGGCAGCTGTACGGCCTTCTCGTAGATCTTCGCCAGATCCGAATAGAGCGAGCCGGGCATCGAGTCCTTCGAGGGAATCTGGTCCATACGGTTCGAGACGATCGCCAGCGCATCGGCGTAGAGCGTCATGTCGGTGAGCAGCACCAGTACCTTCTGCCCCTTGTCCACGGCGAAATACTCGGCGGCCGTCAGCGCCATGTCGGGCACGAGCAACCGCTCCACGGGCGGGTTCTCGGTCGTGTTGACGAACGAGACGATGCGGTCGAGCGCGCCGGCGTTCTCGAAGACCTGCTTGAAGTAGAGGAAGTCGTCGTTCGTGAGGCCCATGCCGCCCAGGATTATCTTGTCGGCCTTGGCACGCAGCGCCACGTTGGCCATCACGGCGTTGTAGGGCTGGTCGGGATCGGCGAAGAAGGGGATCTTCTGTCCCGTGACGATCGTATTGTTGAGGTCGATGCCGGCGATGCCCGTGGCGATCAACTCCGAAGGCTGCTTGCGCCGGAAGGGGTTCACCGTCGGGCCGCCGATCTCGCGCGCCTCGCCCTCGATCTGCTCGCCGCCTTCGAGCGGTTCGCCGTAGGCGTTGAAGAAGCGGCCGGCCAGGTTGTCCGACACTTTGAGCTTGGGCGGCTCGCCGTGGAAGACCACTTCGGAGTCGGTGGCCAGCCCCTCGGTGCCGGCGAAGACCTGCAACGTCACGTTGTCGCCCATGATCTTCACCACCTGGGCGAGCTTGCCGCCCACGGTGGCCAGCTCGTCGTTGCCCACGCCCGAGGCGCGCAGCGTCACGGTGGCTTTGGTAATGTTGTCTATCTTGGTATATACCTTTTGAAATGCACGTGTTGTCATAGCTTCGGTCTTATTTGTTGAGCTGTTCGTTTACGAGCGCCTCGATCTGCGAGCGGTAGTCGGCGAATTTCTCGGACTGCCACTCCGCGTAGTTCATCTGGCGGAAGAGGTTGATCAGCGTCTTGAAGAACTTGGAGCACTCCTCGAAATCGGCGAAGTCGAACGTCTTGTTGCAGATGTCGAGCACCATCTCGAACATCATCTTCTGGCGTTCGAGCGGACAGTTGGCGTCGATGTCGTCGAAGGCGTCCTGCTGCAAGATCACGAAATCGATCAGCTCCGACTTCCAGAAGCGTTCGTGGTACTCCACCGGCACGCCGTCGTCGCCCAGGATGTTGATCTGGTCGTTGGCCTCCTTGCCGCGCTGCACGAGCGTCTTGCCGGCATAGACGTTGTCCACCCAGCCCTTGCCGATGTGCGCGTCGAGGTATTCGCGGATTTCGGGGTATTCCAGATATTTCGAGTAGGAGTCGAGCGGATCGATGGCGGGATAACGCTTCGAGTCGGCACGCGCCTGCGCCAGGGCGTAGAAGCAGCGCGCCGCCTTCTTCGTGGACTCCGTGACCGGCTCTTTGAGGTTGCCGCCCGCGGGCGACACCGTACCGAGGAAGGTCACCGAACCCGTCTGTCCGTTGGTCAGGCGCACCAGACCGGCCCGCGAATAGAAGTTCGAGATGATCGCCGAGAGGTCCATCGGGAAGGCGTCCTGACCGGGCAGCTCTTCCAGGCGGTTCGACATCTCGCGCAGCGCCTGCGCCCAGCGCGACGTCGAATCGGCCATGACGAGCACTTTGAGTCCCATGGCGCGGTAGTATTCGCCGATGGTCATGCCCGTGTAGACCGACGCCTCGCGCGCGGCGACGGGCATGTTCGACGTATTGCAGATGATGATCGTACGCTCCATGAGGGGGTGGCCCGTATGGGGGTCGATCAGTTCGGGGAACTCCGCGAAGATTTCGACCACCTCGTTGGCGCGCTCGCCGCAGGCGATCATGATGATGACGTCGGCGTCGGCCTGTTTCGAAATGGCATGCTGCAACACGGTCTTGCCGGCGCCGAACGGCCCCGGGATGAAGCCCGTACCGCCTTCGGCCAGCGGGTTGAAGGTGTCGATCGCACGCACGCCCGTCTCCATGATGCGGTCGGGGCGCGGTTTCTCGACATAGCTGCGGATCGCCTGCTTCACGGGCCAGCGCTGCACCATCGTCACCTCGTGGTCGCCGCCTTCGGCGTCGGTCAGGACGGCCACCGTGTCGGTGACCTTGTAAGAGCCCGCCGCGGCGACGCTCTTGACCGTATAGCTGCCCGTCATCGTGAAGGGAACCATGATCTTGTGGGGAATCCACTGCTCCTTCACCTCGCCCAGCCACGAAGCGGCCGAGACCTTGTCGCCCGCCTTGGCCAGCGGCGTGAACTCCCACGTCTTATCGAAATCGATCGGGTCGGTGATCGAACCGCGTTCGATGAAGAGACTATCCATCTTTTCGAGGTCGTTCTGCAATCCGTCGTAGTTGCGCGACAGCAGACCCGGAGCCAGCGTCGCTTCGAGCATGTGGCCTTCGAATTCGACCCGGTCGCCGATTTTCAGACCGCGCGTGCTGTCGTAAACCTGCACATAGGCGTCGTCGCCGATGACTTTGATGACCTCGGCCATCATTTTGGTATCGCCCGTCCACACGTAACAGATCTCGTTCTGGGCCACAGGCCCGTCCGCCTTGACGATGACGATGTTGGAGATGATACCGTTTACACGTCCTGTAGTTTTCATATCTGACTATTTGTTATTTATCAATTCCTTGCCGTCCAGTTCGCGCAGCAGCCGTCCGAGCATGGCGCGGCCGCGCGCCTCGTCGAAGCTGCGTCCAGCGTGCCACCAGATTGATGCGCACGAGGTACGAGAGGACGGCGTTCACGTTGAAGTAGTCTTCGGCTGCCAGATCGACGGCCTGCTGCCAGCGGATGCGGTCGATCTTGCGCTCCTTCTCCACCAGGTTGGTTTCGTCGTTCACGGCGGCGATCACCGCATCGATGTAGGGCAGTTCGCCCCGCAGGCCGAAGTCGGAGGCCGACGAACGGCGCAGCTGCTCGGCCACGTCGTCGTTACCCACGACGTGCCCGTCGACGGGACGCCCCGCGGCACGGGCCGTCGTGGCCGCCGCGACGTTGCGCAGCGTGCGGTCGAAATCGCTCCACTCGCGCAGGAAACGGCTCGGCGACGCGGCGCACAGTCCGTAATAGGCTTCGAAAAGCGCCTGTTCGAAGGGGCGCGAGGTATCCACCTCCTCGGCCTCCTCCCCGTCGGGGCGGGCATAGGCCGCCAGCACCAGTCCGATCGCGTGCGGCAGCAGGCGCGGGTGTTCCGTCTCCTCCTTGAGCCGTTCGCGCGCGAAGTTGCCCAGCGGATCGTGCGCCGGACTGCCCGCACGCAGGGCGATCAGGTTTTTGCAGTCGTAATAGCCGTAGAGCAGCCTGACGGCGCGCAGGTCGCGCGGCGTCAGCTCGCGGAGGATCTCGTCGAGGATGGCGTGCGGATCGAATCCCTTCGCGCCGCCGTCGAGCGAGTACTCCCGCAGTCCGGCTACCAGACAATAATAATTGGTATCGAACATGGCGGTGTCAGGCTTTGAACAGCAGTTCGGAGATCTTGCCGCGCAGATACTCCTTCAACAGTGCCTCGAAATCGTCGTCCGAGAAGGAGATGTAATAGCTGCCGCCCTTGGCGCCCACCTTGAAGCCGGTGCGTACCTCCTTCGAATAACCCACTTCGATGCCCGCTTCGAGCAGCTCCTTGGCCGCAGCGGCGAACGCAGCGTCGAACTTCGCCCGCTCGGCTTCGGGCAGCAGCGCTTGCAGTTCGACCTTCGACGACGATGCGCCGTTCCAGTTGCGGGCGACGCTCAACAGCATCGCTTTGACGAATTCGGGATCCAGATTGGCGGCTTTCACGGCGGAGAAGGTACTCTCGGCCGCAATCAGCGAGGAGATCTCCTCCTTGATCCGGGCGACGGCCTGTTTGCCCGCCAGTGCGATCTCGGTCATCGAATTCTTGGCCGTATCTTCGGCCTTGGCCTCGGCGGCCTTCACGATGGCCTCGGCTTCGGCCTTGGCATCGGCGATGATCTTGGCGGCTTCGCTCTTCGCTTCCGAGACCAGACGTTCGGCCTCGGCGCGACCCTTCTCCAGCCCCTCGTCGTAGAGCTTCTGGGTCAATTGTTGAAGTTTGTTCTCCATAGTGTTCTGATTATCGTAATTCAATAATTTCTCGTACAAACGCCTATCCGGTAAAGATACGATTAAGCCGAGCGCAATGCAAATTTCATTTGCTTTTTGCCGAGGCGGAGTATCTAAGACGTCAGCCAAAGATACGACTAAGCCGAGTGCAATGCAAATTTCATTTGCTTTTGCCGAGGCGGAGTATCTAAGACGAAGTCAAAGATAGGCATTTTTTTCGAAGTTGTCCGAAAGCGAAAGGTCGTTTTTTGCTGGTTTAGGACACTTTTGCGCCGGAATCGTACAAATTACATCCATTTTGTTTCGAAAGGAAACGCTTGTCCTTCGAAAGTAGTATGAAGGTTTTACTTTTTGAACAACATAGGCCGTTTTTTGAACAAACCGCGACCGTTTTCAATCGCAGGAAAACGGCAACGGGCCGCCGTTGCAGGAATCTATTTTCACGCAGCGTTCAACGAATCTCCTTCGAATGATTCTCCTATCGGGAACAACTACTTTCGCATTGCAACCAAGTGCACGCCAGAGGGTGCTTTGCAATACAATTCGTCTGTCATATCGGGCAAAAATAAATCGGAATCAATCAAATACTCAATAACTCCCCCAAAAAAGCATAATTATTAATATTATTTCTTAAATTTGCCATCAAGACGGCTTGCACGAATTATTCTTTTTTATTTATAATATATTAATTACCAAATGATTATGAAAAAATTATCCTTTACATGTCTTGGCATTCTACTAAGCGTATGCACCTCTTGCTCCAATAGCGACGAGGAAGAGAAAGATTGGACGGGCCAACCCTCTGTAACGATTTCCGATCCTGTCGGTGAAAAAGACATTTCGATAACGATTACGCCAGAAAATGCCGTAGCTGCGGCATATACCTGCATCGCCGAGGGGGGGGGAAGCGAGCCCACGGCGGAAGAGGTGCTCGAAAAGGGAATTCAGATAGATGCGACGCAACCTTCGACCATTGTCATCGACTGGCTGGACTATGACACGGACTACGTGGTTATCGCAGCCGTGAGGAGCAAGGAAGGAACCGTTGCATCGGACACTGCCGAAATCACTACGGCGAAAGATCCTGCAATTGATTTAGGGCAGGGAGCGAATACCTATATCGTCTCCAAGGCCGGAACCTATTCTTTCACTCCCGAAAAGGTCGACGGAACTCCGATCGACGGAATTGCTTCGGCGAACTGGATCTGGGCGACAGAAGGCGGATGAAAACGACAAGGAACAGAAACTACTTGACAATGTCGCATATGCCGGTGGAAAGATCCGCTTTACGACGACCGGAGAACGGGGCAATGCCGTAATCGCCGCATTCGATGCAACCGGAAAAAGCATTTGGGTATGGCTTATCTGGTGTACCGAACAGCCGGAAGAGATGGAGTATGAAAACGGCGGCGTTTTCCTCGACCGCTTTTTAGGCGCGACTGCCGCCGAGCTGACCGATGGAGAGGCGACATGGGGAAATATCCTCTACCAATGGGGGCGCAATGTGCCCATTTATGCCGGTTATGACGACGAATGGGGCGAAGAAGAAGTATTCAACGAAGCCCGCAAGTGGACGATAATGAATCCGGAACTATTTTTCTTTTGGGACGTTTCGAAATCATTGACGTCGGTTGCCGGATCATTGGCGGCACCTACTACATTCTTTGCGGATCAGAAGACCTGCAACTGGACGGTAGAGGATCAGTCGCTTTGGGGAGAAACGAAAACGAACTACGATCCTTGTCCTGCCGGCTATCGGTTGCCTTCGGAGAAGAGCTGGGGTAACTTTTTCTCCGATCTGAAGATTCTCGAAGACGAGAGCGGGGCGACTTATACCTACAAGGGCAAGACCGCATGGTACCCCGCGATGAATAACGGACGCATGTTCGATACCGGCGAAAACATCAAGGGGTTTCCCGCTTTTACGGTTTGGAATTGCAGCTACATGATAGCAGATCCCATGGGAATATTAGACATGAATCCCCTTATTCGATGGAGGAGCTGATCGAAATGGGCTTGATCATTAGTGCTCCTCAACGGGCTTACATGCAATATAATAATATGCAGGATGTTGTGAACGCCCATTTTGCCGTGGCCAATCCCTCTTTCGCTTTCGCAGTTCGTTGCGTAAAGGAATGATTTTCGTTCAGAATATCATACCAACGATTCGCCCCTGCCGCAATGGCAGGGGCGAATTGTTTTCCGTAGCCGCTTCAACGATCGATATCGAACGCTTATTGATGCTGCGGCCGCAGCAGGTCGAGGACGACTTTCACAGGCGAGAACGTCGTGACGGGGACGTCGACGAAAACGGTGTTCCAGCGTGCCATCGCGCCGTTCCACAACCCCGGCAGCTCCTGCGCCCGCAGCTCGCGGCCGGCATAGGATTTCGACGAGATGAAACCCGTCTGCGGATCGGTATACCGCCGCAGGTCGAATTTCTCGCCCCTCACGTTGCGCACGCCGCAGACCAGATCGACCGGATTGAAGTGGGTGGCCCGCTGCATGAGCGGCCGGTCGGCGGGTGCGATCTGGCTCGACTCGGCGATTTGGAGCGATTCGGTGCCGTCGTCGTTGACCGCCCAGAAGGGGCCGCCGCCCGGCTCGCCCTCGTTGCGCACCATGCCGCACAGGCGGATGGGACGGTCGAGGACGGCGCGCAGCACGGCCGAGTTGTAGTCGTCGGGCAGCTTCACGCAGAGCCGTTCGCGGATGAAGCGGGCGATGTCGGCCAGTTCGGCGCCGCCCGTATCGAGCGCGCGGATATACTCGAAACTGCGCTCCTGCAATTCGAGCAGCAGTCCTGCCAGCACCTTCTTATAGGTTACCGTGTCGCCGCGGCGGGCGTCGGTGGTCACGTTGTCGATGTTCTTGACGAAGACGAGGTCGGCGTCGATCTCGTTGAGGTTTTCGATCAGGGCGCCGTGTCCCGCCGGACGGAAGAGCAGCGCCCCCGCGTCGGTACGGAAGAGCGTATTGTCGGGATTGACCGCCACCGTGTCGGTCGAGGGTTTCTGTTCGGAGAAGGCGATGTCGTAGTGCACGCCGAAACGCCGCTCGTACAGCGGAACTTTCTCGGCCATGAGCGCCTCGAAGTCCGCGCGGTGCTCCGGCGAAACGGTGAAATGGATGCGTACGCGCCCCCTGCGGCGGCGTATTGCGCCCCTTCGACCAGATGCTCTTCGACGGCTTTGCGCGCCCCTTCCGCATAGGCGTGGAAGGTCACCAGCCCCTTGGGCCGGCCTCCGTAGCCGAGTCCCTTGCCGATGATGTGTTCGACCACGGTGCGGTCGTCGGCGCCGGCAGGCAGCGTGGCGCGCAGTTCGGGCCAGAAGGCGAAGCGTTCGATGTTCTGCAGCAGGCGGTCGATCCCCTCGCTGCGCCGCCCCTCCTCGACGAAGGCGAAAAGCTCCTTGAACATGCGCGTCGCGGCGCCCGACGCCGGAACGAACTTGACGATGCCGAGCCGAGCCGCCGCTTCGTCGTAGCGGCGCATGGCGGCCGCCACTTCCTGCGGCGCGGGAACGAGAATGCCGTCGCCCGGAGCGGCGGCGCGGACGACTTTCAGGAAGGGAAAGCCGCGGCGGAAGTTTTCGAGTTGGCGCTCTACCGCTTCGGGGGTGAGGCCGTGAGCCCGGATGCAGGCCGTATCCTGTTCGGTGAACATAGGCGGTTCAGGTTTTAGTGCATGGCGATCGGTTGCGGAAGTTGCGCTCCGTTTCCGGTTTCGACCGAACGTTTTCGATAAGCCGAGCGCAGAGCCGAACGCAGTTCGGACTATGCCGAGGCGAGAAAACGAAGAATGAAATTCAATGTTTTCGTTAAGCCAAATAGGCAGAGCCGCGCTTGCGCGGGCGATGCCGAGGCGAGAAAACGGCCGTCGGAAACAAGGGTAAAGTTAATAAAAATTCCCTATCTTTGCAATATGATTCGGGATTTTTATGACATCGACCTCTCCGGCCGCAACAGTTTCCACGTGCGGCAGCGGGCCGCGCGGCTCGTCGAGTTCGAAACGACGGACGACCTGACCGCCTTTTTCAGGAAGGGGGCGCCCGCGAAATGGACGGTGCTGGCGGGGGGCAACAACATTCTCTTCACGCAGGATTTCGACGGTGTGCTGCTGACCCCGCGCGCCGCGTCGATCGACGTCGTGGCCGAGACGCCCGACGCCGTGGCCGTGCGTGCCGAAGCGGGCGTCGAGTGGGACGACCTGGTCGAATGGGCCGTACAGCACGAACTGTGGGGATTGGAAAACCTCTCGCTCATCCCCGGCAAGGTCGGGGCGGCGCCGGTGCAGAACATCGGGGCTTACGGCGCAGAGGCGAAAGATGCGATCGAGAGCGTCGAGATGTTTTGCACGGATACATGCAACACGTTGATCCTCTCGCGGGAACATTGTGCCTTCGGCTACCGCGAGAGCGTCTTCAAACATGCGCTGCGGGGCGGGTCGTCATCACGGCGGTCACCTTCCGGCTGAGCCGCCGTCCGCGGCCCGATCTGGGTTACGGCGATCTGCTGCGCGAGACCGAGGCGCGCGGAGGCGCCACGCTGCGCAACATCCGCGAAGCAGTCTGTGCGATCCGGCGCTCGAAGCTGCCCGACACGGCCGTACTGGGCAATGCCGGCAGTTTCTTCAAGAATCCGGTGGTGGAGGCCGCCGTCGCCGAACGGCTTCGGACGGACTACCCCGCCCTGCCGCTCTACCCCGCCGCCGAAGGCCGCATGAAACTGGCCGCGGGATGGCTGATCGAGCAGGCAGGCATGAAGGGGCACCGCGAAGGCTGCGTGGGCGTCCACGACCGGCAGGCGCTGGTGCTCGTCAATTACGGGGACGCCACGGGCGGCGAGGTGCTGGCGCTGGCTCATAAAGTACAGGAGGCCGTGCGCGCGAAATTCGGCGTGGAGATCGCCGCCGAAGTAAACGTTTTATAATTATAAAATGAACGGATGACACGATCTGTCGGGTACGCCGTGCGGGTGCAGCCTGCGGAGGACGCCATCGGCGGGCTGCGTCCGCCGGCGGCTGCGGCCCGCACGGCTCGGAGAGCCGCATCTCTGAGGCGCCAAGTCCCGACGACACGGCCGCTTCGATTAATTCTTAATTCGATACACAGATGCTGACCGACCGTTTTCAATCCTACGTCGAGCGTCACGGGCTCTTTTCCCGCGACGACCGTATTCTGCTGACCGTTTCGGGCGGCGTCGATTCGATGGTGCTGCTGTCGCTCATGGCCTCGCTGGGCTATCGGTTCGGCGTGGCGCACTGCAATTTCCAGCTGCGCGGCGCCGAGAGCGACGAGGACGAGGTGATCGTAGCGCGCGAGGCGGCCCGCTACGGCGTGCCGTGCTACAACCGGCGGTTCGACACGGCGGCCGAAATGGAGCGCACGGGCGAGTCGATGGAGATGACGGCTCGCCGGCTGCGCTATGCGTGGTTCGAGGAGCTGCGGCGCGAGCACGGCTATGCGGCCATCGCCGTGGCGCACCACGCCGACGACTCGATCGAGACCTTTTTCATCAACCTGCTGCGCGGTACGGGGCTGCGCGGGCTGACGGGGATCAGCACCCGCATGGGACGGGTGGTGCGGCCGCTGATGTTCGCTTCGCGCCGCGAGATTCTGGAATACGCCGTGGCGCAGAAGATTCCCTTCCGCGAGGACTCTTCGAACCGCTCGACCAAATACCTGCGCAACAAGATCCGGCTGGGGCTGATCCCCCGCATCCGCGAGATCAACCCCAAGTTCACCGACCTGATGCGCCGCAACATCGAACGGCTGACCGACACGCAGCTCTTCATCGACGCGGCCGTCGCGCACATGCGCGAAGACGTCGTGACCCAGGCCGACGGGATCGCCACGATCCACGTCGAACGGATCGAGGCGGCCTATCCGCGCAATTTCGCCGTCTACGAACTGCTCAGTTCGCAGTACGGCTTCAAAGGGCGACGTCTGCGACGCGCTCTGCCGCGCGCTGAGCGAGGCGGCGACGGGCCGGCGGTTCTACGCCAGGGAGTACGTCGCCACGGTCGACCGCGGACGGATCCTCGTCGAACGCATCGCCCCCGGCGACGCCTGCGAAGTGACCGTCGAGCAGGGCACCCAGCGCAGTTACTGCGGCAACATGGTGCTCTATTTCGAGGCGTGCGACATCGACGACATCCGCGCTTACGACGTGCCGGAGCAGGTGGCGCTGCTCGACGCCGACCTGCTGCGCTATCCGCTGCGGCTGCGCCGCTGGCGCGAGGGCGACACCTTCATTCCCTTCGGTATGGAGGGGCGCAAGAAGGTGAGCGACTACCTGATCGACCGCAAGGTCTCGCTGCCCGAAAAACAGCGCCAGTTCGTGCTCCTGTCGGGCGACGAGATCGTGTGGCTCGTCGGCCGCCGCATCGACGACCGCTACCGCCTGACCGACCGCACGGAGAATGTTTTGCGTATCACCAAAGAGATCATCTGACTATGGCTAAGAGTGCAGTCCGTTTCCGGGATTCGGTGGCGCAGTTCGAGCGCCTGTCGGCCGATATCGCCGCCCGCCGTTTCGCTCCGGTCTACCTGCTCATGGGCGACGAGTCCTATTTCATCGACGCGCTGTGCGACCGTCTGGCGTCGACGATCCTCGGCGAAGCCGAACGGTCGTTCAACCAGATCGTCCTCTACGGGCGCGACACGGAGCCGGGGCAGGTCATCAACTTCTGCCGCCAGATGCCGATGATGGGCAGCTACGAAGTAGTGATCTTGAAGGAGGCGCAGCAGATGCGGCAGATCGAGAAGCTCTCGCTCTACACGCAGAAGCCGCAGGCGTCGACGATCCTCGTCGTCTGCCACAAGGAGAAGAGCGTCGACAAGCGTTCGGCCTTCTACAAGCAGGCGGCCGCCTGCGGCGCGGTCTTCGAGTCGGTGCGGCCGCGCGACTACGAGATCGGGCCGTGGCTGTCGGGATTCATCGCCTCGAAAGGGTGCCGTATCGACGAGAAGGCGCTGTCGATGCTGACCGACCACTTGGGATGCGACGTGTCGAAGATCGCCAACGAACTCGAAAAACTGCTCGTCTCGCTGCCCGAAGGGACGCAGCGCATCACCGACCGCGACATCGAGCGGAACATCGGCATCTCGCGCGAATACAACAATTTCGAGCTGTGCAAGGCCGTACTCGGCCGCGACATGGCGCGCGCGCTGCGCATCGCCGACCACTTCGGCCGCAACCCCAAGGAGAATCCGCTGCTGGTGACCGTTCTGGCGCTGTTCGGGCAGTTCCGGCAATTGTTCGTACTCAACTACCTCTACTGGCTCGCGCGGCGGCGGGGGACGGGCGCGCCGTCGGACGCCGAGCTGATGCGGGCGTTGAAGGTGGGCAACGTCTTTGCGATCAACGAACTGCGGCAGGCCATGCCCCGCTGGCCCAACAACAAGGTCTTCGGAGTGCTGGGGCTGCTGCGCGAATACGACGGCAAGAGCAAAGGACTCGACGCAGGCGGCGCGTCGGACGGCGAGCTGCTGCGCGAACTGCTGCTAAAAATGCTGACGATCTGATATTTCTGCGCAATGACCGACTTCTGCTCCATCGACGGCCGTTTGACACCCCTGGGCGAAGGGCTGCCCGGCGGGGTCTATCTCTATCAACGGCTGCGCACGGTCGATTACCGGCCGTTGCACACGGCGGCGCATCTGTCGCGGCTGCGCGACGGTGCGGGGTCTCTGTTCGGCCGTCCCGCGGAGTTGCCGGCCGGCCGCATCGCCGACGAAATCGGCGCGCTGCTGCGCGCCAACGGCTATCCGGCGGGCGGCGCGACCGTCACGCTGCGGCTCTATGCCGACGGGACGTACGCCTTGACGGCCGACGGCGTGTCGCTCTATCGCACCTATGCCCTGCGAAGCCTGCGTCCTGCGGCGGCGGTCGTTCCCTGCGACGGCTACCGTCCCGAATGGCCCACGTCGGCACGCCGCGAAACGGCACGGTGGGCGCAGCAGGAGGCCGAGCGGTCCGGTGCGCGCTGTGCGCTTCTTTGCGACCGCGACGGCATCGTCCGCCGGGCCGGCGATGCACCGCTGTTCGCCGTGCGCGACGACGTGATCTACGCCGCGCCCTCGATGACGTGGAGTGGACGTTGGTGGCCGAAGCGGCGCGGCGGGCAGGCATCCGGTGGGTGGAACGACCCGTCGGCGCAGCGCAGCTTCGGCTGTTCGACGAACTCTTCTCCTTCGACTGCGAGGGGGTCAGCTCGATCGCCTCCTGCGAAGGCACGCCCTATCTGTCGCTCACGGCCGAACGCATCGCCGCGGCACTGGCGGCGCTTCCCGAACGGTAGGGAGCGCTTCCGCGCAGCGGCGGGCCGGCTCGCGGGCAGGACGGGACGACCGGCGTTTCCCGAAAATATAGAAACACGACGGCCGCACGCGGCGTTATCTTGTGCGGAAAACCGTCGTACTCATGAAAAAATTCCTTCTTCTCTATGCACTGGCCGTCACGCTGTCGCTGGCGGGCGTCCTGCGTCGTTATCGCACCGAAACACATCGTCTCGAACAGAATCAACGCGCCCTTCTGTCGCAGGTCGAACGCTATCGCACGCGGGCGGGCGAAGCGGCCGCATCGGCCGAAGTCCTGCAACTGCGCTGCCGCGAATTCGAACGTCTGCGTGCCGGCGACGCCGAGCGCATCCGGCAGTTGGGCATCCGTTTGCGGCGGGTCGAAGCCGCGGCGACGCTGGCTACGGCAACCGAAATCGACGTGCAGGTGCCGTTGCATGACACGATCGCGCGGCGCGACTTCGCTGCCGTCTGCGACAGCGGGCGGCTGGCCGCGGCCGTGCGTTTCGATACCGTCCGCTCGTTCCGCTGGCGCGATCCGTGGGTGACGGTCGAGGGCCGCATCCGGGGCGATTCGGCGGACTGCCGCGTCGAGAGCGTCGACACGCTGCGGCAGGTCGTCCATCGCGTGCCGCGCCGGTTTCTCTTCATCCGTTTCGGCACGAAGGCCGTGCGGCAGGAGATCGTCTCGTCGAATCCGCACACGCGGATCGTCTACGCCGAGTACGTGCGTTTCGCGAAGTAGGCCGGCGAAGCGAGGGCAATGTCAAATTTATTCGGACATTGCCCTCGCTTATTCGTATCTTTGACTTCGTCTCAGATACTCCCGCTCGGCATAATCGAGCTGACGCTTGCTTCTGCGCTCGACTTTTCGTATCTTTGGCTGCGCCGAAGATACTTCGCCCCGGCAAAATCGCAAATAAATTTGCTTTTGCCCCCGGCTTATTCGTATCTTTGGCTGACGCCGAAGATACTCCCCTGCTCGGCATAATCAAGCTGACGCTTGCTTCTGCCCTCACTTATTCGTATCTTTGTCGACAATAAACCCACAGCGAGGGATGAAAACAGCCATTTTCCCGGGATCGTTCGATCCCTTCACGCGCGGCCACGAAGCGATCGTCGAGAAGGCGCTGCACCTCTTCGACAAAGTCATCATCGGCATCGGCAGCAACGTGGCGAAACAGGGGCCTGCTGAGCGTCGAGAACCGCAAGCGGCTCATCGACGACTACTATGCCGGCGACGCGCGCGTCGAAGCGATGATCTACAGCGGCATGACGGGCGACTTCGCCCAGCAGGTCGGTGCGGCGGCCGTCATCCGGGGCGTGCGCAACACCACCGATTTCGAATACGAGCGGACGATGGCCGCCACCAACCGCCGGCTCTACCCCGCCGTGGTCACGGTCATGCTCTTCACGCCGCCCGACGTGGCCGACATCTCCTCGTCGACGGTGCGCGAAGTGCTCGCGTTCGGCCGTTCGGTGGCGGAGTTCCTGCCCCGCGGCATCGAATTGGAGAACTACCTCTGAATGCTAACCAAATCAAACGAAATAACGCTATGATGGAATTTACAGCCGAAATGATCGCCGGTTTTCTGGGCGGCGACATCGTCGGAGACAAAACGGTCAAGGTACACACCGTTTCCTCGATCGAGGAGGGCAAGGCCGGCTCGATGGCCTATCTGGTCAATCCGAAATACGAACCGTTCCTCTATACCACCGAAGCATCGATCGTACTGGTCGACCGCTCCTTCACGCCGCAGCGGGCGGTGAAGCCCACGCTCGTCAAGGTCGACGACGCCGGGGCGGCCGTGCTGCGGCTGCTGGAGATGTACAACGCCGCGCGTCCGCAGAAAAAGGGCGTCTCGGAACGGGCTTCGATCTCACCTGAAGCCTCGTTGGGCGAAGGATGCTACGTGGGTGACTTCGCCGTGATCGAGGCGGGCGCACGCATCGGCGACGGCTGCCGGATCTACCCGCAGGTCTACGTCGGCGACGGCGTGGAGATCGGCGAGGGGACGACGCTCTACCCCGGCGTGAAGATCTACGAAGGGTGCCGCATCGGCAGCCGGTGCATCCTCCACGCGGGCGCCGTGATCGGTGCCGACGGTTTCGGGTTCGCCCCCAACGCCGAGGGCGGCTTCGACAAAATCCCGCAGCTGGGCAACGTCATTATCGAGGACGACGTCGAGATCGGGGCCAATACGTGCATCGACCGCGCGAAAACCGATTCGACGATTATCCGCCGTGGCGTGAAACTTGATAACCTGATCCAAGTGGGACACAACGTGCAGATCGGCGAGCATACCGTCTCGTCGGCGCAGATGGGCATCGCGGGTTCGTCGAAGATCGGCCGCAACTGCTTCCTCGCGGGGCAGGTCGGCATCGCGGACCACGTCACCATCGGCGACCGCGTGAAGATCGGCTCGCAGAGCGGCGTCGACAAGAACGTGCCCGACGGCGAAGTCCGCATGGGCACGCCGGCGCTGCCGGGCATCAAGTTCCACCGCGCGAACGCCGTCTTCCGCAACCTCCCCGAGTTGCAGCAGCGGCTCTCCGCGCTGGAAAAGGCGGTCAACCAACTGATAGAAAAATAAGTATGAAAAGAACACTCGCATTCGCGGCTTCCCTGCTCCTGCTGGGCGCCTGCTCCTCCGACGGATATACGATCCGCGGCAAGATCGCCGGACTCGACAATCCCTACGTCTACCTGCTGCGCTACACGGGCGAGGTGGAGGTCATCGACTCGGCCAAGGTCACCAAGGGCGACTTCGTCTTCAAAGGCAAGGCCGAACAGCCCGAGGTGGTCTACCTGAGCACCGACAAGCAACAGCCCTTCGTCCATTTCTTCCTGGAAAACGGCCGCATCAGCGTCGACGGCGCACTCTCCGCACCGGCCGACATCGCCGTACTGGGCACGCCGTCGAACGACATCCAGCGGGCGTTCGACGAAAAGATCGCCGCCTTGGAAGAGGAGTTCGCCAAGGCCGGCAACGACGTGCAGCGCGACAGCCTGCGCAAGGAGTACTCCAAGCTGATGTCCGACGCCGTGGAGATGAACCGCGACAATATCTACGGCGTGACCACGTTCCTGAACAACGCCTACGCCTTCCTTTCGCCCGAGGAGGTAATGGAGCAGATCGCGCTCTTCCCCGCCGAGTGGCAGCAGCGCCGCGAACTGACCGAGTTGCGCGAGGCCACCGAACGCAAGCTCCGCGTGAGCGCCGGCCATCCCTACATCGACATCGCGGCCAAGAATGCCGACGGAGGCGAGGTATCGCTCAAATCGGTCGTCGAGAACCGCAGGAACAAGTATGTCCTGCTCGACTTCTGGGCTTCGTGGTGCGGCCCCTGCATGGCCGAGATCCCCTTTCTGAAAGCCGACTACGAGAAATACGGCAAGAAGGGATTCGAAATCTACGCCGTGTCGTTCGATTCGCAGCGCGACCGCTGGATCGACGCCGTCAGGCAGCAGGGGATGAAGTGGATTCAGGTGAGCGACCTCAGCGGGTTCCAGACGCCCGCGGCCGAGGCGTACGCCGTGCAGAGCATCCCCTCCAACTTCCTGATCCGCTGTTCCGACGGCCAGATCGTCGCCACGCAGCTGCGCGGCGAAGCGCTCGGCGAAAAACTCGGCGAGCTGCTCGGCGACTGACCGCAACGCAACGACGGCCGGCCGTGCGCCGGCCCTTTCACCCGAACTTATACATTTTACCATGAAACGCATTTACACATTCGCAGCGGCCCTGCTCTTCCTGGGTGCCTGCACGTCGGACGGTTACACGATTCGCGGCAACGTCGAGGGCCTGGAATCGCCCTACGTCTATCTGATTACCTTCAACGGCACGCACAACGTGGCCGACTCGGCCAAAGTCGAAGCGGGCGCCTTCACCTTCACGGGCAAGACCGAACTGCCCGAAGTGGCCTATCTGAGCCGGGACAAGGAGCAGCCCTTCGTGCGGTTTTTCCTCGAAAACGCCCGCATCTCGATCGACGGCAACCTCTACAATCCCAACGAGGTCTACCCGACCGGAACCGCGGCCAACGAGGCGATGAACGCCTTCAACGAACTGACGTTCAACACCAGCGAAGCCTACGGCGTCACCGAATTGGAGGCTGACAAGAAACAACTGGTCGACCGCTACAAGCAGCAGATGCGCGAAACGATCGACCGCAACCGCGACAACATCTGCGGCATGATCATACTGGCCGAAACGGGGTCGATGTTCTTCACACCGCAGGAGGTGCTGGCCGAGATCGACCGCTTCCCCGCCGAGTGGCAGCAGCGCACCGAACTGACCGACCTGCGCAAGGTCATGGAGCAACGGCTCCGCACGACGGTGGGACAGCCCTATGTCGACATCTCCGCCCCGAACGCCGACGGCGAAGCGGTATCGCTCAAATCCGTGATCGAAAATCCCGCCAACAAATACGTCCTCGTCGACTTCTGGGCCTCGTGGTGCGGCCCCTGCCTCAGGGAGATTCCCTATTTGCAGGCCGACTATGAAAAATACCGCAAAAAGGGATTCGAAATCTACGCCGTGTCGCTCGACGACGAACGCGACGCATGGGTGAAAACCATCGCCGACAAGCAGATGAAGTGGATCCAGGTCTGCGATTTCAAGGCTTTCGATTCGCCGGCTTCGCTCGACTACGCCGTGGAGAGCATCCCGTCGAATTTCCTGATCCGCTGCTCCGACGGCCAGATCGTCGCCGCACAACTGCGCGGCAAAGCCCTCGGCGAGAAGCTCGAAGAGCTGTTGGGGAAATAACCGGCGACGGCAGGCCGGAGGCGATGCGCTTCCGGCCTGCTGCGACCGGTTCCGCCGCTACCTGCGGCCCCAGATCGAACAATATCTGCGCACCGACGTGGGACAACCCTACCGCGACATCGCGGCGCCGACACCCGCAGGCGACACGCTGTCGCTGCGGCAGGCGGTGGAGGACCCGGCCAACAAGTGCGTGCTCGTCGATTTCTGGGCTTCGTGGTGCGGCCCCTGCATAAGCGGCATGAACCGCATCAAACAACTCTACGAAACCTACCGCGCCGCGGGGTTGGAGGTCATCGGCGTATCGCTCGACAGCCGACGCGAAGCATGGCTCCGCGCTATCGAGAAGGAAGGCCTGCCGTGGAGCAACATCAGCAATCTCGACGGCTGGCAGACCGGCTTCGACAGCTACGGCATCCAGAGCCTCCCCTCCTTCGTGCTGATCCGCTGCTCCGACGGGCAGATCGTCGCCCGAAAGCCATGGGGCCGAGCCTCGCACATTCCCGTCGGCGAGATCGAAAAACTGCTCGGACAATAACATACCTGCCGAAATGCCTGCACCGAACAAAGAGTCCTACCGCATCATGGGAATCGACCCCGGAACCAACTACATGGGTTACGGCGTCGTGGAAGGTCACGGGGCGCGAACTGCGCTCGGTGGTCATGGGACCATCGATCTCCACAAACTGACGGATCCCTACGCCAAACTGCGCCGCATCTTCGACCGCGTGGGGGGCGCTCGTCGACAGTACGCCCCCGTGAGGTGGCGCTCGAATCGCCGTTCTTCGGCGAGAACGTGCAGAGCATGCTCAAACTGGGACGGGCGCAGGGCGTGGCGATGGCCGCCGCGCTCTGCCGCGACGTCCCCGTCTTCGAATACGCGCCGAGCCGCATCAAGCAGTGCATCACGGGCGGAGGGGCGGCAGCCAAAGAGCAGGTGGCGGCACTGGTCACCCGCATACTGGGGATCGACTACACCCCCAAGAAGCTCGACGAGACCGACGGCATGGCCGTGGCGCTGTGCCATTACTTCATGTCGTGCAGCCCGCTCAACGCCGCACTGGGCGACGAACGCAACAAGGGGCTGGGCGGCGGCCGCAAGGCCGCGTCGGCGCACGGCAGCAAATCGTGGGAAAAATTCCTCAAAGAGAACCCCGACCGCGAACTCAAACGTTGATCCGGTTCCTCCGCGACGCCCTTCCCGAACCGTTTCGCGTCCACGAATCCGCCTCTCCCAACCGACACGTTTTCAGGCAGTCGTCCGGCCGCTGCACCCTCTTTCGGAGCGTTTCCCCCGCCGATCCGCCATTTTAATTACATTCCGAAATTTCCAGACGAAATTCAGTTACAATTGCAATTTTATCGAATAAATTCCAATCACTGTGTCACCAATTTAAAAAACTCAAAAAAAATTCCTAACATTGCGGGGGGGTAATGAAAAAATACCTATCTTTGTCGACTACACATACTATACATATAAGCTCCTGAAAGCGGTGAAAAGACGATGCGCACTATGCAAACCGATTCACCCGAACGAAGAAACGAAAGACGAATACAATATTAATCATTTTTTGCGCATGAGAAAATTTTTACTACTGCTCGTCTCTGTCTGGGTAGCGTCGGCGCGACGTTCGCACAGATAAAGATTTCGGGAAAGGTTGTCGATGCCGAAACCGGACAGCCCCTTATCGGCGCCACCGTCATGATCGGTACGACGACGGGCGTAGCGACGCTCGCAGACGGCACTTACGTCCTTCCGGTCCCCGCCTCAGCAGGCGAGCATCCGGTGCTGACGTTCACCTACATCGGCTATGAAAGCCTCAATGTAACGGTCGGCAAAATCACGTTGTCAACGCAAAACTGAAACCGGAAGTCGTGATCGACCAGATCGTCGTGACGGGTTTCAAAAACGCAAAGAAAGAGAGTTTCACCGGTTCGTCGGTCAAGATTTCGGCCGACGACGTCGCCATCGCGGGCGTCACGGACGTGAGCCGTATGCTCGAAGGACAGGTGGCCGGCGTATCGGTACAGAACGTTTCGAGCACCTTCGGTAGCGCCCCCCAAAGTGCGTATCCGCGGCGTCACGTCGCTCAGCGGCGAGAACAAGCCGCTGTGGGTAGTCGACGGCGTCGTGCTCGAAGATGTCGTCAACATCTCCAACGACCAGTTGTCGTCGGGGTGACCCGACGACACTGCTGGGTTCGTCGGTGGCGGGCATCAACGCCTCGGACATCGAGACCTTCGACATCCTGAAAGACGCCTCGGCAACGGCCCTCTACGGTGCCCGCGCCATGAACGGCGTGGTGGTCATCACCACCAAGAAAGGTAAGAAGGGGGCGCCGCGCATCAACTACACCGGCAACTTCACCATCCGCACGAAGCCCCGCTACTCGAACTACGACATCATGAACTCGGCCGACCAGATGGCCGTCACGTCGGAAATCGCCCGCAAGGGTATGCTCAACGAGAGCATTCTCAACTCGTCGAGCTACGGCCCCTACGGTCTGATGTGGAAGGCCATTTCGACCTACAACAAGGACACGGGCAAATTCGACCTGATGAACACGCGCAGCGCACGCGAGGCCTTCCTGCTCAAATACGCCAAGGCCAACACCGACTGGTTCGACGAGCTTTTCACGCACAACCTCCAGCAGGAGCACACGCTGAGCATCTCGACCGGTTCCGACAAGTCGCGCACCTACGCTTCGATCGGTTTCCTGCGCGACGACGGCTGGTCGGTAGCCGACGAAGTAAGCCGTTACACGCTGAATTTCCGCAACGACTACACCGTCAGCGAGAAGATCTCGGTCGGCGTACAGGCCGTCGCATCGTTCCGCGACCAGTCGGCTCCGGGTTCCCTATTCGCGCAAGATCAACTCGGTGACGGGCGAATGGTCGCGTGAATTCGACATCAACCCCTTCAGCTACGCGCTGAATACGTCGCGCGCCGTGCGTCCCTACGACGACAACGGCAATTTGGAATACGTCCAGATGAACTACGCGCCGTTCAACATCTTCAACGAGCTGGAAAACAACAAGATCGAACTGAACGTTGTGGACGCCAAGCTGCAGGGCGAATTCAACTGGTCGCTCCTCAAAGATCTGAAATTCAACTTCACGGGAGCGCTCCGCTACGTGAAGAGCGACCAGCTCCACAAGATCACCGAGGATTCGAACGTCGCCAACGCCTATCGAGCCGCCGGCAACTCGACCATCCGTCAGAACAACCCCTATTTGTGGCACAATACGGAGGATCTCAACGCCGAGCCGATCGTCGTACTGCCGTTGGGAGGTTTCTACAACACGAACAACTACCGCATGCTCAACTACGACATACGCTACTCGCTCAACTACAACAAGGTCTGGGACGGTGCCCACATGCACGAGCTGAACGCGCTGGCCGGTATGCAGATCAAATACACCGACCGCCGCATCACCTCCGCGACGCAGCCCGGCTACCAGTACAAGATGGGCGGCGTGGTCTACAACGATCCCAACTTCTACCGCATGATGGCCGACCGCAAGACCGACCTCTACTCGGCCGAGGAGTTGTTCGACCGCTTCGTAGCGGCCTATGCCAACGCCGACTATTCGTTCGACCGCAAATACTCGATCTCGGCGACGATCCGCGTCGACGGTTCGAATGCATTGGGCAAGAGCGCCAACAAGCGCTGGCTGCCTACATGGAACTTCGGTGCCAAGTGGAACATCCAGAACGAATCGTTCATGGAGAACGCCTCCGACTGGGTCGACGTACTGAGCCTCCGTCTGAGCTACGGTCTGACGGCCTCCATGCCGCAGCTGGCCAGCGCAGGCGTGGTCTTCCGCAACCAGCAGTCCTTCAACCCCGGCCACAGCGAGAACCAGATCTACATCGAGGCATTGGAAAACTCCGACCTGACCTGGGAGAAGAGCTACCAGTTCAACGCCGGTCTGGACGTCACGCTGTTCAACAACCGGATGAACTTCTCGTTCGACTACTTCAACCGCAAGGGCTTCGACCTGATCGCGACGGTCAAGACGTCGGGCATCGGCGGCGAGTTCTGGAAATACGCCAACTACGCCGACCTCGATTCGCACGGCTACGACATCACGCTGGGCGGTACGTTCATCCGCTCGAAGGACTGGACCTGGTCGGCCAACTTCACGCTGGGTTATACGTGGAACCGGATCAAGAACGCCAAAAACCTGACGCAGACCAACGAGCTGATCCGCAACGAAGGCGGCAATAAGGAGGGTTATCCCGTCAACAGCCTCTTCTCGATCCCCTATGCAGGTCTCGAACCCGGAACGGGTATTCCATTGTACATCAACGAAAAGGGTGAAATTACCAAGGAGATCGACAAGCAGGGAACGGATACCGACTACCTGATCTACGAAGGCCAGGTAGACCCGAAGTGGACGGGCGGCTTCAACACCACGGTCCGCTACAAGAATCTCTCGCTGAACGCCTTCTTCACCTACCAGGCCGGCAACGTGATCCGCCTCGACCCGATTTTCAGCCAGTCGTACAGCGACCTGGCCGCCCTGACGAACGAGTTCAAGAACCGTTACGTCATGTCGGGCGACAGCGATGTTCCGGCCATTCTCGACTACGTGCACAATTCGATCTCGATCACCGATGCAGGCACCTACGCCTCCTATAACTACACGGGCAAGCGCGTGGCCAAGGGCGATTTCATCCGTCTGAAAAGCATCTCGCTCAACTATGACTTCTCGTCGGACTGGATCAGCAAGAGCCGCTTCTTCAAGACCGCCAGCGTCCGCTTCACGGTCAAGGATCCGTGGCTGATCTACTCGGACAAGGCGCTCAACGGCCGCGACCCCGAATTCTACAACACGGGCGGTGTGGCCATGCCTACCACCACGCAGTTCACGCTGTCGCTGAACCTCGGCTTCTAATTCAGTAAAAAAGAGAGAAAAGAGATATGAGAAAAATAATCATCGCACTGATCGCCTCGACCGGAGTCCTTTCGGGCTGTTCCGACTTTCTGGGCACCGATCCCGACAATCGTACCTACATCGATACGCCGGAAAAGTCTCCGCGCTGCTGGTTTCGGCCTATCCGAGTTCCACGTTCTATTCGGTAGTCGACGCCCGCTGCGACGGCTTCGTCGACTACGGTACGGCCATCGCGGGCGTAAATTCGCTCTTCACCTATCAGGAGGACGCTTTCCGCTGGCGCGAATACTCGCTTGCGGGCAGAAGGCGCATGGGACGGCTACGAACCCTACTGGTCTGCAGCCTACGAGGCCGTAGCGGCCGCCAATCATGCCCTGGAAGCGATCGACGAACTGGAAAAAACGCACGGCCAGACCACGCAACTCGAACATTCGCGCGGCGAAGCGCTGCTGTGCCGCGCCTATGCGCATTTCTGCCTGCTGTCGCTGTACAGCGACTTCTTCGATCTGGACAACATGGCCAGCAATCCGGGCATCCCCTACGCCACCGATCCCGAGAAGACGACCTATGCCGAATACTCGCGCGAAACCGTCGCCGTAACGCTCTCGAAAGTGCTCCAGGATCTCGAAGACGGCATGAAAATCGTCGGCAGCGCGAGCGACTACAACGAGCCGAAGTTCCACTTCACGCCCCAGTCGGCCCTGGCCTTCGCAACCCGCGTGGCGCTCTTCACGCGCGACTATCAGAACGTAGTATACTACGTCAACCAGTTCTTCCCCACGCCGAGCCTCTTCGACAAACCCGGCACCTCGAACACGATCACCAAGACGCCTGTCCGGTTCCCCTCGGAGAGCGATCCCTGCCGCATCTTCTGCCGCAGCTATCTCACCGACTGGAACAAGATAAGCACCTACAACGACAACTCCGACAAGATCGGTCAGGAGTTCGCGTCGGCCGGCAGCAACGCGAACCTGCTGCTCAGCGAACCGATGACCGCCATCGGGCGAACCATCTCGGCGAACCTTTACACCCGTTACACGCTCAACGAGGAGGTCTTCACCAAATTGACCACCGAGAACGCCACCGGCGCGGACTGGGTCTATTCGGAACTGCGCCTACGGGTACAGCGGCGGTGCCAAGGGCAAGGTGCTGGCGAAGTACTACGAGGAGTTCTACTATTCGGACATCGTCGAGGGAATCGGTACGGCCTACACCAAATTGCCGCTCTTCCGCAGCGACGAGATGCTGCTGGCGCGCGCCGAGGCCAATACGATGCTCGGCAAGTTCGACGAGGCGCTCGACGATCTGAACTGCTTCATCGAGCTGCGCATCCCGGCCGATGATTTCGACATCGCCACCACGTCGCTCACGCAGGCCAAGATACTGAGCTACTACTCGGCGCAGTTGAACGGTGCGAACACCTTCATCAACAGCGACTTCAACAAGGGCCGCTTCCTCGACGGCGAGCAGGGGCGTCTGCAAAAGGCACTGATCCTGACGATCCTCGACTTCCGCCGCATCGAGTTCCTCTACGAGGACAGCGTTACTACGATATCCTGCGTTGGAACATCCCCGTCACGCACCGCGACAACTCCGGTCAGACGAGCACGCTGACGCCCGACGACGACCGTCGCATCCTGCAAATCCCGCAGACCGCGATTCTCGCCGGCGTCGAAGCCAACCCGATGAACAACATTCCGCAACCGTGGTAAACAATACAATCCAATCGTGAAAGATATGAAAAGATACAACAACATATTCCTTGCAGCCTTGTTCGGAGCGACGTTGCTTCTGGGCGGTTGCCGCGAAGAAGAAAAGATAGCCGACGATCTCTACATCCCCGGACTGGGCGGGGAGAAGTACGCCGAGAACGAACTGGACAAATGGCTGTACCAGAACTACACGCTGCCCTACAACATCGACGTCGTATACCGCTGGGACGCTGCGCAGGCTTACAGCCGCCTGTCGGAGGTACAGCTGGTTCCCGTCGAGTTCGACGCCGTACAGCCGATGATGGCCGCCCTGCGCGACGTATGGTTCGAACCGTATATCCAGGCTACGGGCAACAGCCAGGACTTCCTCAAAGAGGTCGCCCCGAAAGAAGATCGTGCTGGTCGGCAGCCCCGAATACCAGAACGGTTCCTACAAGTTGGGACAGGCCGAGGGAGGACGCAAGATTCTGCTCCTGAACGTCAATAATTTCGACGCTTCGGATGAGAACGAGCTCAAAGAATCGCTCCACACGATCGTCCACGAGTTCACGCACATTCTCCACCAGACCAAGCTCTTCGACAAGAAGTATCAGGAGATCTCGACGGGCCGGTACAACTCCAACTGGACGTTGCTCAAAGACCCCGAGGCCCGTCGTCTGGGATTCATCACCAGCTACGCGATGCTGAACAAGGACGAGGATTTCGCCGAGATGGTTTCGGGCATTCTGGTCTTCGGCTACGACTGGTTCAAGGATACCGTGCTGGCCGAAGCGGAGAAATCGACCGAGAATCCCAACGCGAAAGCCGATCTGGAAGCGAAGCTGGCCATCGTCGAAAGCTATTTCAAGGAGACGTGGAACATCGAGTTCTTCGATAACGAGACTTCGGGCGAAAAGGGCTTGGAGACCTATTTCCGCGAAGCCATCGAAAAAGGTCGTTTCAATCCTCCCACGAAATAGCGAACGTCCGGATTTTAACAAGTAAGAAAACGACAAGATACTATGAGAAAATATATCAGCATACTCATTCTGCTGGCTTCCGCGGCCGTTTATACGGCTTGTAACGAAAAGCACGGTTACGATGGACGACAGTGTCGACGTTCGTGTGGACTCCGCCATGAAGGGCTATCAGGCGCAGCTCGCCGGAGCCGAATTCGGCTGGTTCGCCGACATCGAGACCAGCAAGGGATTCTATCGTTTCTGGATGGATTTCGCCGACAACAACATGGTAACGATGTTCACCGACAACCTCGACTATCCGGAACTCAACGGCATCCCGCGCACGTCGACCTACATGTTCCACGCCTACCAGCGTCCGGTGCTCACGTTCGACACCTACAACTACCTCCACATCATCAGCGACCCCAACGACGCGATCAGCGGCGGCACGGGCAACCTGGGACTGAAAACCGATTTCGAGTTCGAGATCGACGAGGTGACGGACGACGTGTTCACCATGACGGGCCGCATCAACCGCATCAAGGCCACGCTGACACGTGCCACGGAGGCCGAGATGCAGGCCGTGAAGCAGGGTCAGTTGCAGGAGGCGCTGCGCAATGCGCCCTCCTACAAGCAGAACCTCTTCTGCTACATGGACGTCGAGGGACTGACCGTCGACGTGAAACTCAGCACCCGCACGGTCATGTTCCTCTACAAAGTAGGAAACGTTCCGCAGATCGAAGCGGTCGAGACGCATACGAACATCGTCACGAAAGACCTCGTATTCGACAAGCCCGTTACGATCAACGGCGTGGAGATCAAAGGGTTGAAGTACCATGCCGACACGGACAATTTCACCACCGACAGCGACACTCCGATCCTCATACAGGCCAAGAGCAAGGCCAATATCGGCATGGAAGCCTGCTTCGGCGTCGAAAAGTACTACACGATCCTGCGCGTAGAGGACGGCATGTTCCCCAGCACGAACGAATCCGAGAACTATCTGGGCTATCTCATGCACAACATCTTCCAGATGAAGCTGCCGCTCACGTCGGGCATCGCCTCCTTCTCGCACATCAACCTCTATTTCGGGCTGGATACGGAAGGCAACTCGCAGCTGACGGTCGCTCCGGTGATCGGCGGCATCGGGCAGGAGGTGCGGTACACCTACCAGATCACCTTCAACCAGGCGGAAGACAGCTTCACCATCGACGGTTCGACGCTCTCGATGGACAGCAATGCCGAAAGTTTCAACGACGGCAGTGTCTACAACCTGACCGAGTTCCTCAAAAACAAGACCTTCAAGATCGAATGGACGAACGTAGCATACGACGTCTATACGATGGGGCAGCTGCGTGCCACGAACAGCAGCCAGACGGCTGTCATCTACGGGGCGCTCACACAGGAGTAACGGAAGCTCTTTCAACGAAAACGGCAGGACGAATGTCCTGCCGTTTTCATTCCGCCTCGTCCCGAAGGACCGGTCCCGCCCTACTCCCGCATAGCGGACACCGCCCCACCCTGCCGGCTTCCGGATTTTCCGCCGTGCGATCCCCGCATCCGCTCCGCCGCCCATCGTCCGCAGAAGCTCGCACCAGCGGACGCTCCCGACTTCCGAACCGCCATTTTCCGGATCGGATAAATTTTATCCGCAAAAAATTTGCATAAACCGGAAAAATACCCTACATTTGCACTCGCAATAAGGGAATGGCTCCGTAGCTTAACTGAATAGAGCACTTGACTACGGATCAAGAGGTTACAGGTTTGAATCCTGTCGGAGTCACGAATTTTCAAGAGGTTACGATCGGATCGTGACCTCTTTTTTCATCGGGTACGGACGAATCGCTTCGCTCCGACGTCCTTTGCCCGCATCGGTACCGTTCCCCCCCTGCCTGCGGCACCGGCCCGCCGCGCCCCTCTTCCCGCCACGGAGCCTGCCGAATGCCGTTTCCGACCAAACCGCTGAGATCCCTGCCCCGCACCGACAAGAGTTCTTCCCCCGACAAACCGACATAAATACTACTCCGGAGAGTTGATTTTATCGGAAAAATTTGCTATTTTTGGATAATCGATACCCGAAAGCACGCCGCGCCGGACCCCTGCGACAGACAATGCCGGATCGAACATGAAGAGGCCTCTCCCCGATATCTCCGACCAAAAGCTGGTCGTCCTTCTGAAACGGGACGATTTGAAGAGCTATGAAGCCCTCTTCCACCGTTACTACGACCTCTTCCTGACCTTCACGAAAAGAGTCGTCAGGGGGGAACATGCCGCCGCCGAAGACATCGTACAGGAGGTCTTCATGCAACTCTGGCTCGGCCGCGACCGGCTCGACGAGCACCGCTCGCTCTACAATCTGCTCTTCACGATGACCAAGCACCGTATCTACGACCATTTCCGCCGTCGATACAACCTCGAAGCGCTCCGCCGTCCGCTGTCGGAGTTCGATGCCGTCTCAGACGAAGCCGAAAGCCCCGAAAGCGGTCTCGAAGCCGAGCAACTCCGGCAGACGATCGCACGGACGGTCGCCGCCATGCCGCCGCAGCGACGGACGATCTTCGCCCTGAGCCGACAGGAGAACCTCTCGCGGCAGGAGATCGCCCGACGGCTGGGAGTGTCGGTACGCACGGTCGACAAGCACCTCGAACTGGCGCTGCGCGAAATCAGGCTCCGTATCAAGGATTTCCAGTGGGTGCTCCTGCTGTTCCTGTTCCGTTAAAGAGCGTCAAAGAGGATGTTTCCGCGAACCGGATGCAGAACCGGATTCGCCCGGACGATGCCGCCAATTTTTCATCCCCGCGCTCCGCAGCCTCGGACTGCCGGCAAAAACGGGGCGACCACCGGTCGCCCCGCCCCCTAAAACAGACTTTTCGTCACTTCCCGAAAACGTCGTTCAGTACCGCTGCCAACCGATAACCGGCTTTTGCGATCTGGCTCTCGGCCAGCGGCTTGTACTTTTTATGAAATCGTTGGCCACGGACTCGCCCGGCTGCACGTCGTAGATGCACTTCGACGCCGCGGCCGATTCGCGCCCCCAGTCGTAGACCGTACCCGAGGTGATCTCGGCCTGTTCCGCCTCCGTATACCGGTCGAGCAGCCACGCCAGATCGGTGAAACTCCACGGATGGGGACGCTGGACGATCTCCGAATCCCAAATGGTGTGGTAGCGCATCTCCCTGCCGAAATAGTCGACCTTGTAGTAGCCGATCGTCGTATTGCCCGGATAGCGGATATGCGCCGGACAGTGCATGTCGCCCACGCAATGGACGATCAGCTGGATGCGGGCCAGCCGCGTCGAGTCGTCCAGCTCGCGGATGCGGTTTTTCAGCATATCGGCCGACTCCTCGATGTAGTAGAGGCAATTGGCCAGATACTTGTCGGTGCCGGGCCAGCGGTTGCCGGGCACGACCTCGCCCTCGGCGTCGACCGAGAAGGTATGGGGCAGCTGGTGCATCCGGTCGCCCTTCGCGGGATCGTAGCCCAGGTCGACGAGCATCTGCGGTTTGTAGTCGTCGAGCCACGAGGCGTAGTAGACGATCGACTCGCCGTCGAGCCACTTGTCCAGATTGGCCCTGGCCTTTTTCGTAAGGTGCTCTTCGGCGATACGGGCCACCGTCGCATGGCCCAGACGCCCCCCACGCAAAGAGATTTTGCGTCGCACACAGTGTTGCCGCCAACGCGAGCAGCAGAATCGGTCTCTTCATGTTTGCAGTTTTTCGGTTCATCGGGGATCTGCCCCGTTCTCAATATATACGGTTCCGGCGGAAAAAGTTTTCTCCGCGATGTTACTTTCTGAATGTCCCGATCAATTTTTTCGGATAATTCGTCGCAATGGCGCGCAGGCGGTCGATGTAGTTCGCATAGTAGGCCGCGTCGACGTCCTTTGTCGATGGTAAAGACGCTCACTTCCACGCCTGCCGACGCATAGTCGTCGATTCCCCACTGCCCGCTGCCCGCCGTGCCGTCGAACCAGATGTTCGAGGCGTCGATGTTGATCCACGGATCGATGTAGGTCTGATACTCTGCCGGAGCGACGTAGCCCATCCAGCCAGCGCGCACGCCCGCGCTCTGCGCCGCCGAATAGCAGAGCGTCCAGACGGTCTTGTTGCTCGTAACGATGAATTCCACGAAATTGCGCGCCTTCATCCGCTCGATCACCTGACAAGCCAGCTGGCACGAACGCGCCGAGAAGCCCGTATAGCCCGCCGACGAACCGTCGACGAGGATGTTCTTCACGTCGAGCCACAATTTCGACGTTCCGGCGCGCATCACCTCTTCCAGAAAAATCTTCCAGCAGCGGAAGCCGTTCGCCGTTCGACAGCGTCCCCGGCGCACAATTCGTCGTAGGTATGCTCCCACGGCTTGAGCCCGTTCACGAGACAGCCCTGGTGGCGTGGGCCACGATCACGCGGTTGTCGGCCGTGGCGTAGATGTCGCACTCCACGGCGTAGACTTTCAGGTCGAGGGCGTATTTCAGCCCCGCCAGCGAGTTGTCGGGATGCCCCGACTCGGTCGCACCGCCGCGATGCGCCACGACGATGCTCCCCAGCGGGTTGGTCGGGACGGCGTACTGCTCCTCCGGCGCAGGCGGGCGCCGCGGGCGTCATGTCGAAATCGCGCGGCTCCTCCCGTACAGGCGGCCGTCACCGCAGCCGCGCAAATCAATAAAAATCGGTATAGTTTCATTGTTCTGTTTCGGTTTAAAATCGTTTTCTGTCGCTGCCCCTCCTTTTCCGAGGAGGGACGGGTCGGGAAGAGGGTGCTCCGCCCTCTCCCGACCGCTCCTTCGGCGGATCACTCCGCGTCGTAGTTCTTCACGCAACGGAACGGGAAGATCGCTTTGCCCGTTGTCGAGATTCGTCATCTCGGCGGAAGTAACCTTGTTGTTGATGATTACATTGATACGGAATATGGCCGTTCCGGGATATTTCGTATTGTTGTAACACAACGGCACAAAGGTCTGGCAACGTGTACCCGCGCACTGGAATCCCTGCGTCATGTAACGGAATCCGATCGGATAATAGTTGAAGCCGAATTCATCAGCACCGTCCGATACATAGGCATTCGATCCCCAACCGGAATTTCTCAACCATGGAGCAAAATTGCCGATGCCGCGCGGAGAATTGGGCTCATCTACCTGAGGAGTCGAACCTGATACGGTCGTGAACTGCTTGTAGGTAACACGGCTTTCGTTAACGGGAAAGGTATGTCCCGCCGAAGCCTGACTTGCCGCATAAGCCAAATCGAGCCAATCGGATGCATTGGCCACGTGCCAGCCGTAGGGGCAGATACCCTGCACCTGCATGGTCAGCATGGGGTGCGCCTTTTCATCGGCTGCGTTGTCACCCGTAAAGGTTCCGGCCGCCGTGTGGACGATATGCTCAACCGTAAAACTCCGGCCAATGGCATCGACGATCGTCTTGCCCTCCATCCAACCGTCGGGCAGCGCCTCGTAACGCTCATAACCGATACCGAAGCGCGGGTTACCCGTAACGACTTCGTTGAAGTGATAGATTCGACCATGTTCACTCGTACCAGCCAAATTACCGCCGACCTCGGTCGTTTCGTAGTTCGGATTCATGTTCGGATCGTTCCACGATGTCGGGAAGCTGCCGGCTGCATATCCGCCCGATCCTGCCGTACCGGAACCCGTAGCAGAGGGCACCATCAACGAACCCAGTTTCGGATAGATATCGCCACCGTCCCAACGTACGAACTCAACCATCCATGTCTTCATGCTACCATCGCGGGCCACGAACTCCTTGGTCTTATAATTGAGCAGTTCATCGTCGGGCATACAGTTGGGCGTCGTAATGCGCTCCCACTGCCACGTCATGCGGTTGAAGTCGACCGTGAGCGTGCGCAGGCCGTCGACGTCGATTTCGGGCCCTGCGGGCAGCGGTGCCTCGGCCGATGCGATCTCGGCGACCGTCCCTCCCGCCGCCAGCACGTAGCAGGGATAGGAGGCCGTACGGCTGTCCTTGTTGATGCGCACGGGATTCGTCCCGTCGGCCGCGAAATAGGTCTCGGCCGTATAGACACCCTCCTCCTGCTTGGTCATCTGCAACGCCGCATCGATCGCCTCGTAACGGGGCACCGACGCGCCGTAGAGATAGTAGTAATCGTCCACACGCAACTGCACGACGGCGATCTCGGCCGACGCCTCGCTCGTGTCGGCCGTGCCGACATGGATGGTGAAGACCGCCGTGCGGTTGTCGCTCTTCGAGGTCCACCCGCAGCCCGCAGCACCACGCGGCCTGCCCCTTCGTCGCTCCACGTGAGCCACTCGCCGGCATCCGGCTCGCCGTAGGTCACCGAGTAGTCGTAGACGTCGCCCATGTTGGTCGTGTAGTCGATCGTCGTCTCGCCGCCGGCAGAGGCATACTCGATGCCCGTCTCGGCCAGTTCGCAGACGATCTCGGCGTCGGCCTTCAACCCCGCCTGCGTAATGGGAAAGGTCTCGACGGTGCCGTCCTCGGCCGTCACGGTCAGCACGCCCGAACGGCGGTACTCCGTGTTGGGCGTCGCCATGATCTCCACGGCCCGCATCCGCGTCGTCGTCACGGCGCCCGTCCACGTATCGGCGAACGATTCGTCGACGACGGTCTCGCCGACCGTGGCCCACGCCACGTCGCCCTCGGCGCGCCACGTGTAGCGGCCCTTCTCGAAGGGCATCACCTGCACGACACCCACATAGGCCACCTTGCCGTCGACGGTCGTGCCGTCGGCCGTGAACCCGATTTCGGCGGGCGACAGGGCGATGCGGGTAGCCGTATCGACGCCCAATTCCCCGGCATCCTCGTAACATCCCGCAAGGCGAGCGCCGCCGCCGACAAGAAAGATATGATTCGTGTTTTCATCTGCTCTGAGTTTTAGGTTATCGGATCAGTTCCAGCCCTCGGTCTGCGTGAGCTTGGTGTTCTTGTTGCGCGCCGACGCCGAAATGGGCCACAACAGGATGTTGGGGTTCAGCGCGCGGCGCTCGGCCAGCGAGGGATTGTAGTCCCAGATCTTGTCCAGTCGGATGAGCGTCCACCACACCACCCCTTCACACGGGAATTCGAGCAGCGTCTCGGTACACAGCGCATCGAGCACCGCCTCCTTCGTGGCCTCGGTGTAGAAGTTATCCACGCCGTAGGCGCGCTTGGCGATGAGATTCAGCGACTTGACAGCCCCCTCATAGTCTTTGCGCCAGTATTTCAGTTCGGCGTCCAGCATCACCGCCTGCGCATAGCGATAGTAGAGCAGGTCGCAGTCGAGGATCATCATGTTGGTCGAACAGTCGCCTTTGAGTTTGTTGGGGCACGAAATCGTATTCATCACCCCCTCCGACGACGAGCCGTAAGGCCCTTCGAGGTAGTTGCAGTCCACGCGGCGGTCGTTGTGCTCGGCCTTGCTGCGTTTGAGCACTGAGATGAAGTTGTCCGAATAGTTCCACCACTGCGTCGTGTAGATCGGCACGGGATTCATCTGATAGGCCGGCGCCACGTTGGTCGCGGGCCAGTAGAAGGTCCAGTAGTAGCCGCCCGTGAGCTTCTCGGTCTGGTTGTTGTTCAGCGCGAAGATCACCTCAGCGTTGCACTTGTTGTCCACCGCGAAGATCGAGGCGTAGTCGTCGAGAAGGCGCGCCGACGAGATGCCGATCGCCTTCAACGCCTCGTCGGCCAGCGCGAGGTAATCGTCGCCGCCCGCCTGCGTGGCGTACATCCACAGCGCGTATTCGGCCTTGAGCATATTCACCGCATCGGGCGTGGCGACGTACTTGTCGGTGCCCGAGGTGACGTAGGCCACGGCCGTCTCGATGTCGCGGCCGATCTGTTCGTAGACGTAGGCTTTGGGCGAACGCGCGGGATAGCACTCCTCCGCATCGACCGACTCGACGGGGGTTGAGCAGCAGCGGCACGTCGCCCCACAGGCGCACGGCCCAGAAATAGAGGTAGGCACGGGCGAATGCCGCCTGTCCGATCGCCCACTGGCCGTCGGCGTCGGTCATCGGCACCGTCGGGGCGTATTTCAGCACGGCATTGGCGGCGTTGACGGCCGTGTAGAGCTTCGTCCAGACCGTCGAGGCGTTCGAGTCGTTCATCGTGCTGTTCTGCACGCCGTACATGTCGTTGTCGTGTCCCGTGCGCCACGATCCGGCGCCCCACATGTATTCGCCCACACGCGCTTCGCCCCAGTAGAAGACGTTGACCTTGTCCTGCACGAAATTGGCGCGCATGAGGTAGTAGATGCCGTAGGCCGACGTGGTGACGTCGCTCGACTCGGTCCACATGTTGCTCGCCGTGAGCTGGTTGTCCTGTATGATGTCCAGATCGCCGTGGCAGGCCGTCGCCACGAAGGCGGCGCATCCCGCCAGCGCGATCAGCAGTTTCTTGGATTTCATGGTTTTATCTTGGTTGTAGTGAAGCATTAGAAGACGCATTTGAGCGAGAAGAGCACCTTGCGGGCATTGGGCGCGATGTTGCCCGTGGCATCGCCCGTCGACGTACTCTTGTAGAGATTGCCGTCGGCGCCGGCGCCGCTTTCGGGGCTGATCGAACCCGATACCTTGGTGAAGTAGTAGAGCGTATTGCCCGTGACGCTCACCGTGAGCTTCTTCATGCCCAGCTTAATCCAGCGCACGGGCAGGTCGTATGCGAGCGTCACGTCACGGATGCAGAGATAGTCGGCCTTCTCGACGTTGAAGTCCGAGATGCGCGAGAAGTTGCGGTTGCCGTAGTCGGGATCGTTGGCGTAGAAGCGCGCGTACTTGGCCTCCGTATCGCCCGGATAACGCCAGCAGTCGTAGACCATCTTGTCGAGGTTGGCGTTGTTGCTGCCCATGCTGTTCTGGAAGACGCGCGACTTGGAAGTAGTTGTAGATCGAGTGTCCCAGCGCGTAGTCGAGGTAGACCGACAGCGAGAGGTTCTTGTATTTGAAGGTATTGTTGATGCCGCCCACCGAATGCGGGATCACCGAGCCGAGATAGAACATATCCTCCGACGAGATCTGCTCGCGCCCGTCGGCCAGGCGCGCCGAACCCTCGCGGTTGCACCACTCGTAGTCGCCGATGTCCTTGCGCCCCTTGTATTTCGAATCGGTATTCTCCGAGAAGCCGTCCGAACGGCGGTAGCCGTGCGACTGGCTGTCGTAGAGCGCCGCGTCGGCCTCGGCCTGCGACTGGATGATGCCCGCGATCTTGTAGCCGTAGATGCGTCCCAGCGGTTCGCCCACGGCCGTGCCGCCGAAGCGGTAGCCGCTCTCGGTCATCGATGTAGCCGCCGATGCGCCATGCGTCGCGGCCGTCGACATCGGTATACTTGTACTCGTCGGGCAGCGACAGCACCCGGTTGCGGTTGTAGGTATAGGTCAGGTCGGTCGTCCACGTGAAGTTCTTCTTCTGCACGTTGATCGAGTGTACTTCCAGTTCGAAACCGGAGAAGCGCGCCGAACCGACGTTGGCCTTCACCGACGAGTAGGCCGACGTGTCGGGCAGCGTGATCGAGAAGATCATGTTGTCGGTCACCTTGTTGTAGTAGTCGGCCACGATGCGCAGGCGGTTCTGGAACATCCCCAGATCGAACCCGATGTCGAACTGCGTGGTAGTCTCCCAGCGCAGCGCACTGTTGGCCATCGCCGAGGCGATCGTCGTCGAGTGGCCGGCGTAGTTCTGCGCCGTGCTGTACGAACCGTAGGCGTCGTACAACCCGATGCCGTTGTTGCCCGTCATGCCGTAGCTCACGCGCAGTTTCAGGTCGTTGATCGGCCGCACGTTCCAGAACTTCTCGTCCGAGACGTTCCATGCGGCGGCGCCGGCGGGAAGAAGCCCCACTTGTTGCCCGGCGCGAATTTCGACGAACCGTCGGCACGGGCCGTGAACGAGAGGATGTAGCGCTTGTCGAAGTTGTAGTTCACGCGGCCGAAATAGGAGATCAGCACCTCCTTCGTATCCTTGTTGCTGGCCGTGAAGTTGCCGCCCGATTGGAGCACGGGCACCTTGTCCGACGGCGCATAGGTCGAATTGGCCGTCAGGTAGCGGTAGCGCTCGGCCATGTAGTCGTAACCGGCCGTCACGCCGATCTGGTGGCGCTTGAACGTGCGGTCGAAATTGAGGTAGGCCGTGAACTGATCGCGCAGCGTCTCCGTGCGCGTCTCGGTGCAGCTGCGAGTCTGTTCGAGCGAATTGCCCTTGTAGTAGTAGCTGCCGCGGTAGTTGTAGTCGTGCATGGCGTACTGCGCCGTGGCGGTCAGCCCGTCGACGATCTCCCAGTTGAGGTTGAAGTTGCCCGTGGCGCGCTTGTCGGCGCATTCGCGGTCGTAGTAGGTCTCGTACCACATCGCCGTGTGGCAGTTTTTGTTGTCGCCGCCGCGCAGCAGGTTGCCGTCGGCGTCGTAGTCGCGGTGCGTGGGCGCGATCAGCAGACCGCGTCCGAGGCTGTTGAAGTAGTTGTCGACGAGCGGGTGGCGGATCGAACGCGACAGGTCGAAGGTCGTCGAGGCCGACAGCCGCTTCGAAATCTTGAAATCGGCGCTGCCGTGCATCGTGAAGACCGAGTAGTCGGTCATCGCCACCACGCCGCCGTCGTCGGCATAACTCACCGACGCGGCGTATTTCACGTTCTCGTTGCCGCCCGTCACGCCCACGTAGGCCTTCGCCCACAGCGCGTCGCGGAACCAGTGTCCCTGCTCGTCGGTATCGGTGAAGACGATCGTGCGCCCCGTCACCGGATCGGTCATGCTCCGCCAGCCTGCGGGAACCGCCTCGCCGTCGCTCAGGAAGCGCGTGGTATGGATCGAGCCGTCGCCGTTGCCCGTGCCGGCGGCCGTGGCCGACGTGAGCACCGACGCGCCGTTGTACGACTCGGCGATCGCCGGACGCACGAACGACAGGAACTCCTCGGCATTCATGAAATCCCATTTGCGCGAAGGCGACTCCCAGCCGATCTGCCCCTCGAAGACGATCTCCGGCCCCTTGCCCACCGTACCTTTCTTGGTGGTGATCAGAATCACGCCGTTCGACGCCCGCGAGCCGTAGATGCCGGCCGCCGCAGCGTCTTTCAGCACCTCGATCGACTCGATGTCGTTGGGGTTGATGTCGTTCATGGCGCGCGTGATCCCGTCGACGATGACGATCGGCGCATTGCTCTGGTTGATCGACGAACCGCCGCGGATGAGGAACGTCGGCGCCTCGCCCGGCAGCGAGTTGGTCGTCGAGACCTGCATACCCGCGACCTTGCCTTTCAGGGCGTCGCCCACCGAGGTCACGGGAGCCGCCGCCACCGCACTGCCGGCGATCTTCGACACGGCCGTCGTGAGCGTATGGCGCGACTGCGTGCCGTACCCCACGACCACCACCTCGTCCACGTCGATCGACGAGGCGGCGAGCGTCACGTCCACGACCGTCTGCGCCGGTGCGACCGCCACTTCGGCCGTCCGGTAGCCCACGAACGAAATCTGCAACACGGGATTGTCCGCCGACACGCGCAGCGAATAGCGGCCGTCGATGTCGGTCGTCACGCCGGTGGTCGTCCCCTTGACGACGACCGTCGCCCCCACGATCGTGGCGCCCTTGTCGTCGCGCACCACGCCGCTCAGCGTCCGCGACACGGCCTTTTCGGCCACGCGCGGCACGGCACGGCGCGTGACGACGATGCTCCGTCCGTTTATTTCATAGCTCACGTCCTGTCCCGCGAAGATCTGCGCGAGGACGTTCTCGATCGGTTCGTCCTCCGCCGCGACCGTGATCCGACGCTCCATGTCGATCTGGCTGGCATCGACCGTGAGCGAATAGTGCGACTGTTGCAGAGCGGCGATCGCCCGCTTCACGGTTACGTTTTTCAGGTTCAGGGAGATGTCGTCAGCCGACGCCTGCGAAGGCAGAAACAGCGCCGCCGACACAACGATTCCGAGACAAAACGATTTTATACCCGGAATCGTTAGCAAGTTTTCAGGTTTTTTCATACATTTGTTAGGTTTTGGTTCTGTGCTTGGAGTGTACAGCTCACGACCGGAACTGCGGGCGGGGATAGTGCGAATATCTCCGCCTTTTTTTTACGAGGATCGATCTTATTCCATGGGCGATTTCTTTTGAGGGTTAGCGTTTGGTGATGTTGACGATGCGGCCTTCGCGGCGAATGCGCATCGCCTCGTCGGCATTGAACGAAGCGAGCATCTCGTCGAGCGACTCGCCGTTGACGAACGAGGCGATGAAGCGCCGCTCGGCCAGCGCGCGGTCGGCGACGTTGATCTTCACGTCGAAGCGTTTTTCGAGGTAGGCGACGATCTCGTCGAAGCGTTTGTCCATGAAGAAGAGCCCGCCCCCGCAGACGACGGGGCGGTAGGTATCCGTCGGCACATCGAAGGTTTCGGTCGATCCCGTACGCTTGTCGAGCTTCACCAGCTCGCCCGGGCGGAGCCGCACGATGCGGTCGTCGCCGCCGAGTTTGGTCTCCATTTCGACGCTGCCCTCGACGAGCGTCACCTCGACCTCCGAATCCTCGGCATAGGATTTCAGATTGAATTTCGTGCCCAGCACCCGCACGTCGACCTCGCCGGCCGACATCACGAAGGGGCGCCCGGGATCCTTCGCAATCGTGGCGTAGCCCTCGCCCGCCAGAAAGACCTGCCGGCGATCGGGCCCGAAGCGGTCGGGATAGATCAGCTTCGATCCCGAATTGATGACCACCTCCGAGCCGTCGGGCAGCACCACGCGCAGCGTCTTGCCGTAGGGTCGCATAGGCTTCGAACCACTCGCCCGGCCGCTGCGCCTCGCCGTAGAGATAGAACGCCAGCGCCGCGACGGGCAGCAGCAGACAGGCGGCGGCACGCATCGTCCAGCGGCCGACGAGCCGCCATGCCGAGCTCTTCGGCGCGATTCCCAGCCGGCGGCAGACACGCCGGAAAGCCCCCTCGGCATCGGCCGTCGCAGGCTTCGTCTCGCGCAGCAGGGCATACAGCAATTCGTCGGCCTCTTTCGTTTCGGCGTGTTCGGCCAGCCAGCGGCCGGCGGCCTGCTCCTCCGCGGGCGAGCAATCGCCGTCGAAGAGGTTTCGCATCTCTTTTTTATCCATAATCGACTCTTTCTACCCTATATACGCACGACGGGGCCGCATTGCGTAACCGGAAATGAAAATCAGGCAAAAAAATCGTCACGCCCGCCGACATCGCCTGCGCGAAGCCGCCGGTTCGCCCCGCGGACCGCAACGCACCGACGGCTCTGCGAGCCGCATCCCCTGCGCCGAAAGTCCGCAACCGCTCCGCTGCCGCAGGCCGCGTCGCGCCTCCGCACCCGTTCTCCCCGGCCCCGAACAAAAAACCGGCTCCGGAGAATCTCCGGAGCCGGTTCGAACGCTCGCCTCTGGCGTCACTCCACGTCGAGCGCCGCCGCAAGAATCGAAAGCGGATGTT